>WBZR01000044.1_pt1 | contig 205621 bp, 195 predicted proteins | sample 5204231 | NCBI WGS metagenome assembly WBZR01 (sample SAMN12412403, study PRJNA552823) | activated sludge metagenome | isolation source: activated sludge from anammox sidestream of wastewater treatment plant... | place: USA: Virginia | collected 2017-08
TCAAGCATATCCTTGTCCCACATCGCCTCCATCTCCTCGTTGGTCACGAGCTTGAGGCCGATATTGCGGCAGTCTATCGTGGCATCAAACGGCACGGCATACACCATTGCGGGTAGAGCGACTACCTGATGTTCCTCGCTAATCCGTGAATCCTCAGGAGACAATGGGAAATTATCGATATTTATGAGGTCACCAAACACCTGCCCCGCCATACACGCCCTGACAAACTCCTCTGCCCCCTCCGCCACCGCCTGCTTGTCTTTAAAGTAATCGCCAGACTTCTGGTAAAACCCGCCAGGGTTCTGCCCAAAGCTCACCGCAATGTTGTAGATGACCTTAAGAAGCCCCTCATACACTTGCGGCGATGCCTCTGCCCTTAGCACGCAGGTATCCTCTCCATCAACCTGCAGGCACCCCGCCGGGATCACCTCCCCAGGCTTCGTCGTCCCGTCCTCGTTGAGCCAGTACTCGACCTGGGTCTTTGCCTCGTCCCATCCGTTTTGTGCCCACATCCACTTTCGCCCATCCGCTGTTGTTACCATCGGCGCATCGGCGCTGTTATCCACACTTGAGATCGCCAGCCACTCATTGCCAACAATGATTATTTGTTGTCCATCGCTGACGTTGTAGATGGGCAGAGCCGTGTCCGCGGCTGGCACGGCAGGCTTCCACCCGCTTGTGGCGGGGTCGAAGATCAACAGTTCGCCGCCGTTTTGAATCCATAACGGCTCGGAGGCGGTGGGAGGTCTCAGCGTGGGCGTGGCGGTAGGAATTGGCACAGGCGTGCGCGTCGAAGTGGGAACAGCCGTCGCTGTCGCTTGCGGCGTCGGCGCGGCGCAGGAGGCTAATAGAATCGTCGCAAGAAAAGCGAAGACCGTCCACGAATACACACGAATAAACGAATTGACGCCTCGACATTCGAGAATTCGTGGTCTTATTCGTGGACGGTTTACCATCGAGTCAAAATTATGCAAGGTGAGTTTTCTAATCATGGCAATTCCAACAGGGCTTCAAAATTCAGCGGTTGAATTTTAGTTTGTTTGTTGGTATAATTTTTTGTACCAGTTCGTACCGCAAGATTTATCTTGCGCTTCACTTGCTTTTACACTGCGCATCCGCAAAGTGAACTTTGCGGTACGAGAACCAAATCAGGAGAACCAATGGAAATCAATTACCAAGAAACATCAAAAGACCTGCTCACCCGCATTGACATTCACGAAACATACGGCTCCGCCAACATTGACGTGTGGACGAACGAACTGCTCCAGCCTCAGGCAGGCATGAACATTCTCGATGTCGGCTGCGGCGCGGGCAAACTGTCTTTTCTGTTCGACGATTATACTCAACGCGGCGCGAAAATCACGGGCGGCGATTTCTCGGAGGAACTGCTCGACAAAGCCCGCGCGAAAAACAAGGAGCGCGGCTCGAACATTGACTTCGTCTTTTTGGATTTCAACAAGCCCTTCAACTTTGCGGATAACTCCTTCGACCTCTGCACCAGCGCGTTTGCTATTTACTACGCTTCAGACCTCGACTTTACATTTGGTGAGGCTCATCGGGTGCTGACTTCTGGCGGACGGCTTTTCGTCTCGGGTCCACTGCCTGAGAACAAGCAGATGTTCTACGACATCATCAAAGAAGCCACGAACGCGACCATCCCGCCGATGCCTGGGTCGAGTCGCTTCAAAGGCGACATCTTCAACGCCATTGACCGCATCTTCGCCAAGACGGAACTGCACAAGTTCGAGAATCACCTCACCTTCCCCGAGGTCGCGCCGTTCATCGAATACGTCCGCGCTTCATTGAGCGAAGACCGCAAGTTGTGGACTTCGATGTTTAACGGTCACGACGAATACGAAGCGCTCATCGGCAAGATCACCGATGTGGCTACGCGCTGGTTCAACCGCGACGGCAAGTTGGTGATGACGAAGGTCGTGGGCGGAATTTTGGCGACAAAGTAATAGTATCCGCAGATTACGCAGATTGAACAGATTTTTTTCTGCGTAATCTGCCAAATCTGCGGATTGCATTTCATGAACTTCTCTGGCAAACGAGTCCTCTTCCTCGGCGCACATCCCGATGACATTGAGTTGGGATGCGGCGCGTTACTTCATAACATCGCGGACAAGACCGATGTTCTGTGCGTCACGCTTTCAGACAATCAAAAGAATCCCGACTTGCAAAATGTGAAGAACGAACATCACGAGGCGATGGCTGTGCTGGGCGTTTCAAAAGAGCGAATCGTTCTCGGTCCGTTCACCACGCGAGTTTTCCCTGATTCGCGGCAAGAGATACTCGAATACTTCCTCAAACTCCGCAAGGACTTCAAGCCCGATCTCATCTTCACCCACTCCAAACAGGATGTGCATCAAGACCACAACACGATGACCGACGAAGCCCTGCGCGCGTTTCGCGGCATCACCGTGCTGGGATTTGACGTTGTCCGTTCCTCGTATGGATTCTTCCCCCACTTCCTCGTCGAAGTCACCGAAGAGGATGTGGACAAGAAGATCGAAGCATTATCCAAATACGAGACCTATCGCGACCGCTATTACTTCAACAGCGAGTTGACGCGCTCCATCATGGTGCGACACGGCGCGCTGGCGGAGCGTCCCTTTGCGGAGGGGTTTGATATTTTGAGAATTGTGGGGACGTTTGAGGGGTGAGGAAGTAAAGAGAATTGGGAGAATTAGAGAATTGGCGGTGGTCGAGTAACCCCGAATGGTTTTTGAGGGGCGTATCGAGACCAGAGACTGGAGACTGCGACGGAATTCAAAATTTTTGGTAAACAAAAAGCGGAAGGACAACCAAGCCTTCCGCTTTCACTTTCCACTTTCTACTTTTGCCTTACTCCTTCGGCATCCCAATAAAAATCGTCCCATCGCGCACCTGAACGGGATACGCGGGGATATCGTCCACGGCGGGAAGTTGCACCACTTTGCCAGTCCGCACGTCGAACTCGGCGCCATGGCGCGGACAGATCACATTGAATCCCTCCAGGTCGCCCTCCCCTAGCGGACCGCCGTCGTGCGAGCAGATGTCGGCAATCGCAAAGAATTGACCCGCAATGTTGAAGATCACCAGCGAGTTGCCTTCGATCTCGATAAACAATCGCTCCCCGTTCGGCAATTCGCTGGCGGGGATGATTTCATAGTATTCGATTTTTGATTCTTCAAAGGTTGTGTAGTTGAACATTCGATGATGTATACAGGTACACAAGTAAACAAGTAGACACGTAGGTATGTGTTTCCCTGTTTCCCTGTGTACGTATCTCCTTGTCTACGTTTTTATTCCACCAATTCATCACTCGCTTCGCCGAGACCGTACACCCCCGCCTTCAACACTTTCAGCGACAGTAGCGCGCATTTCAAGCGGACAGGTCCCAACTCGATGCCAAGCATATCGAGGATATCCTGTTTGCTCATCAGTTTTATGTCTTCAAGCGGCTTGCCAATGATCGACTCGATCAGCAGATCGGCGGAGGCTTGCGAGATGGCGCATCCATGCCCATCGAAGCGCGCGTCCTTGACCGTTCCATCCGCGGCGGTTTGAAGCGTGATCTCGATATGGTCGCCGCACAGGGGATTGTTGTCCGCAAATTGAATATCGTGCGGGTCAAGGTGTCCGCGATGCGCGGGATTCTTGTAGTGTTCGATGATGACTTCGCGATAGAGGTCGTCCATAGGTAGTCTCGTAGTCCAATAGCCAGGCAGTTTCGTAGTCGGTCAGCAGAAAGTCAAAACAATCAGACTATTCGACTAACGAACTATGCGACTAACCAAACAATTCCTTCACCTTATAAAGTCCGTTTACCAGAAAATCAACTTCTTCTTTTGTGTTGTACAAATAGAACGAAGCGCGGCTGGTGGCGGGGATTCCAAATTTCTCGTGCAACGGTTGGGCGCAGTGATGTCCTGCGCGGACGGCGATCCCGTCGCGGTCTAGGATCTGCGCCACATCGTGAGGGTGGACGCCGTCAAAGGTGAACGCGGCGACGCCGCCTTTTTTATCCGCTGAGGGACCGAACAACTTCACGCCGGGGATCTCTTCCAAGCGTTCGAGCGCGTATTCGGTGATCGCGTGTTCGTGCGCGGCGATGTTGTCCATGCCGACTTTGGTTAGATAATCCACCGCTGCGCCGAAACCGACCGCCTCCGCGATGGCGGGAGTGCCAGCCTCGAATTTGTGCGGAAGTGTGTTCGGTCGAAACGAACGGAGTTTCACTTCTTTGATCATGTCGCCGCCGCCCAGGAACGGAGGCATGGATTCGAGCAATTCAGTCTTGCCATACAACGCGCCGATGCCGGTCGGTCCGCACATTTTGTGGGCAGAGAAAGCGAGGAAATCCGCGTCGAGGGCTTGCACATCCACTGTGAGATGCGGGACAGATTGCGCCGCGTCCACGATAGTGATCGCGCCAACTTCATGCGCCATGCGGATGAGGTCGGCGGCGGGGTTGATCGTTCCCAGCACGTTGGACATGTGGGTAAAGGCGACCAGTTTCGGGGTCCGCGAAAGAAGCGTTTTGTACGAGTCTAAATCCAGCAAGCCGTCTTCCGTCACAGAAATGAAATCCAATTCGATGCCGCGTTCGGCTTGCAATATCTGCCACGGCACGAGGTTCGAGTGATGCTCCATCTCGGTGAGGATAACGAGGTCGCCCGCCTTGAGATTCGCGCGCGCCCACGTGTACGCCACGAGGTTGATGGACTCAGTCGTGTTGCGCGTGTAAATGATCTGCTTTGACGATGGCGCATTGATGAACCTGGCGATCTTCTCGCGCGCCTCTTCGTACATCGCGGTCGCTTCTTCGGCAAGCGTGTGCACGCCGCGATGGATGTTCGCATTCGAGCGGCGATAAAATTCATTCATCGCTTCGATCACCGCCGTTGGCTTTTGCGAGGTGGCGGTCGAATCCAAATACACCAGCGGGACGCTGTCATGCGTCTTACGCTGGAGGATGGGAAAATCTTTGCGGATTTCGTTGGGGTCGAGAGGCATGGTAAGCAAGTACACACGTAAACAGGTAAACAAGTAAACATGTGCGCGTGTCTACTTGTCTACGTATATACGTGAATTCCTAATAATCTGGAATAAATTTTTCTTCGCGCTTCGCCGATTTCTTGCCCGGCACCGGTCGCATGTGTTCGGAGGTCAGCGGATACCACAGGATGCGGTCGGGAACCATCCAGCCGTCGGTGAGATACACGTTGGAGCGGAACTGCACCGCGACGAGTTTGTTGTCCACCTGCACCACAACGCCCTGGATCCAGCCGCGAATTCGCTCGCGATTCTTTTCGTGGTCGCAAAACACTTCCACCTTATCGCCCACTTGAAAGTTATGCGCCAAACCGGGCGGCTTCATATAATTGTATTGAGGCAAGCGCAGTCCCTTCGACAATCGCCGTCCGTCACGCGATATGATGTCTGGAGACGCAACCTTGTTCACCACGCGCACTTTCGTAGAGGTTGACGCCTTCGGTTTCGCAGACAAGTTTTTCGCGCGAGACAAAACAATCGATTTTGGCTTAATAATCGCCACTGTCGCTTTTTTCTCAGCAACCGCCTTCTTCTTTAACTTTGGCTGGGTTTTCGATCTTGCAACTGTTTTTGTTTTCAACTTTGTCATGGTGTTCTGGTTTCCTTATGCCATTTTATCCGCTATATACTGCTGAAACCGCTCCCGCACGCCTTCGAACGGGATGCGCTGGAAGATCGGGTCGAAGAATCCCTCGACGACAATTTTCTCCGCTTCATTTTGCGGGATGCCGCGCGACTTCAAATAGAATAACGGCTCGGCTTCCAACTTGCCGACGGTCGCGCCGTGCGTGCAGCGCACATCGTCGGCGAGAATTTCCAAGCCGGGGATCGAGTCGGCGCGCGCCCCTTCGCTCAACACGAGATTGCGATTCGCCTGATAGCCGTCGGTCTTTTGCGCGCCGGGCGCCACGTAGATCATGCCCTGCCACACCGAGCGGCTCTTGCCTTTGAGCGCGCCCTTGAACAGCAGGTCGCTGGTGGTGTGCGGCGCGAAATGATTCTGTTGTGTGTCGTGATCGAGATGCTGGTTGCCGTCGGTAAAATAAAAACCCGACATGCGTCCCTGCGCGCCTTCGCCCGCGAGATCGAGTTCGGAGAAGTTTTTTGTGAGACGCGAACCGATCGCGCCGAAGATCCAATCGAGATTGCCGCCGCGTTCGACGCGCGCGCGCTCGTGGCTGAAATTCCACACATGACGTCCCCACGATTGCAGTTCGACAAATTTGAACGTGGCATCTTGCATCACCTGGATTTCGACGATTCCCGCGTGCAGTGAATTTGATCCAGTTTCGTCGGGCGACGCCGCCTCGTGGACATACGTCACGGACGCGCCTTCGTCCACAAGGACGAGGATGTGAGAGATGTGCGCCAAGTCTGCGCCGGGTCCCCACAACACGGAGTGAAGCGGTTCGTCCACGGTCACGCCTTTGGGGACGTACAACACAACTCCGTTTTGCGCGAACGCGCCAGCCAACGCGGAAAATTTCCCTTCCTCAACGTTGACGGTCTTGCCGAACATTTTCGCAAGCAGTTCAGGATGTTTTTCTTCCGCAGTTTTCAAGTCAGTGAAAATGACGCCCTTCTTTGCGATCTTTTCATCCAACTCGATCTTTGAGCCGCCGGGCAAGAGGACGATCTGTCCGCCGTGTTGATCGGCAACCAGAGGACGAAGCAGATCTTCGCGCACAGGAGGCAAATCGTTGAACGCGCCATCCTTCGGCAGGATGAATTTATCGGCGGGGAGCGCGTGAATATCCGTGCGGCGCCATGCCTCTTCGGTCGTTAGGGGGAGAGAATGTTTCCTAAAGGCGGACCAGGCTGAGGTCCGATAAGAAGCGACTGCCCCTTGTCCCATGCGAATATCAGATTCGGCGAAAGCAAAATCCTTCGCGGCAGAATCCGCGCGTCTAGTTTTTGAAATTACTACTTTTGGTTTTTCTTGCATGTGAATTCCTCAAGTCGAAAGTCAAAGGTCGAAGGTCTGGCTTTTGACTTTCGACCTTTGACTAATTTATCCGATCGACCCTTCCATCTGCAATGCGATGAGGCGGTTCATTTCGACGGCGTATTCCATCGGCAGTTCTTTGACGAGCGGCTCGATGAAACCAGAGACGACCATGGTGGTGGCTTCTTCCTCGCTGAGACCGCGCGACATGAGATAGAAAAGTTGCTCCTCGCCCACTTTGCTGACCGAGGCTTCGTGACCGATGGTCACATCGTCTTCGTCAATTTCAATGTATGGATACGTGTCGGAGCGCGATTTGGGATCGAGCAGAAGCGCGTCGCACACCACGTTCGATTTGACGCCCTTCGCGCCTTTGTGCACTTTGAGCAGACCGCGATACGAAGCGCGTCCGCCAGACTTTGAAATTGATTTGGATGTCACTTTGCTGGAGGTGTTCGGCGCGAAGTGAACCATCTTCGAACCCGCGTCCTGCGTTTGACCGGGACCTGCGAACGCCATCGAAAGCATTTCGCCATGCGCGCCCGGTTCCATGAGGTAGCATGAGGGATATTTCATCGTGACCTTCGAGCCGATGTTGGCATCCACCCATTCATGCGTGGCGTCAGCGAAGACCTTGGCGCGTTGGGTCACAAGGTTGTACACATTCGTTGACCAGTTTTGCACGGTCGAGTAGCGCGAGCGCGCGCCTTTTTTGACGATGATCTCGATCACGCCGGAGTGGAAGGAATCGGTGGTGTACTGGGGGGCGGTGCAGCCCTCAACGTAGTGCACCGACGCCCCTTCGTCCACAATGATGAGCGTGCGTTCGAACTGTCCGACGTTCGCCGTGTTCAAACGGAAATATGCCTGCAACGGCAGATCCACTTTGACGCCTTTCGGCACGTAGACGAACGATCCGCCCGACCAGACCGCGCTGTTCAACGCGGCGAACTTGTTATCTTCAATTGGAATCACTGTCCCGAAATATTCACGAAATAGATCGGGATATTGCTTCAAGCCGTCTTCGATCGAAAGGAAGATGACGCCTTGCTTTTCGAGATGTTCCTGAATCGAGTGATAGACCATCTCCGATTCGTATTGCGCGCCGACGCCCGCTAAAAATTTTCGCTCGGCTTCGGGGATGCCCAGTTTGTCGAACGTCCGCTTAATATCATCGGGTACATCGTCCCATGATTTCTCGCTCTTCTCCGTCGGCTTGACGTAGTAGTAGATATTATCGAGGTCCAACTCTTTGAGCGCGGGACCCCAATTCGGCATGGGTCGCTTCATGAAATGCTCGAGCGCTTTCAAGCGGAACTCGAGCATCCACTGCGGCTCTTGCTTCATGCGCGAAATATTTTCCACTACCGCGCGGGAAAGTCCGCGTTCCGATTTGAACACGTAATTATCGTCGCGGTCGTGGAAGCCGTATTTATATTGTCCAATATCTTCAAGCAGTTGCGCATCTTCAGACATAATTAACTCCAGATTTCAGAGGCTAGATGACAAGAGAGTAGAAAGTAGAAAGTGGTCGCTCTAGGCGGCAACTTCCTCGTGTTTCTCGCGCACCCAATCGTAACCTTGCTCTTCAAGATGGAGTGCGAGATCAGGTCCGCCCGATTCGACGATGCGCCCGTCCAGCATGATGTGGACGAAGTGCGGTTTGATGTAATTCAGCAAACGTTGATAGTGTGTGATGACCAGCACGCCGAGTTCGGATCCGCTCAGGGCGTTGACTCCCTCCGCCACGATGCGCAGAGCATCGATGTCCAGACCCGAATCGGTTTCGTCCAAAATGGCGATTTCGGGCTTCAAGGTTGCCATCTGCAAAATTTCGGCGCGTTTCTTTTCTCCGCCCGAGAAGCCGTCGTTGAGGTAGCGGCCCGCAAAATTCTGATCCATTTTCAACATGGACATTTTTTCTTTCAGCAGTTTGCGGAACTCGGGAATCGGCATGCCCTTGTCTTCGGGATTCTCCGCGCGTCGGCGGGCATTGATGGCTGTCCGCAAAAAGTTGGCGACGGTGACGCCGGGGATGGCGACCGGGTACTGGAATGCGAGGAAAATGCCGAGGCGCGAGCGCTCATCGGGTTCGAGTTCCAGCACATTTTGTCCTTTGAAAATGATCTCGCCTTGTGTGACGGTGTAATTGGGATGCCCCATCAATGTGTATGCCAGCGTGGACTTCCCCGTTCCGTTCGGTCCCATAATGGCGTGGATCTCGCCCTGGTTGACAGTGAGCGAAAGCCCTTTGAGAATTTCCTTGTCTTCGATGCTCACGTGCAGATTCTGGATTTCGAGTTGCGACATGCGTGATTTGCTCCTGAGATGATTCACTGTCCCGCGGGCTTCTGTTGAAAAAATGACCCTGCCACATACCTGCGGGGCGCTTATAGTGCCGGTCGGCGGCATTATAGCAGGGCTGGAGCGAAAAGTCAATATTTATGATATTTTTCTAGTATATTGACAATACAAAAGCAGACGGTTATACTCCGCCACATGAAAAGCACGAAGGACAAGATTCTCCAAACCTTACTTCGCAAGCCGAAGATCACGATCAACGAGATTGCGGAGGCTGTGGGCATCAACGCTATTTCCGTGCGCCATCATCTGTCGAATCTTGAAAAGGAAGGGCTCATTACCGCTGAAGAAGAGCGTCACGGCGTAGGGCGCCCGCGTCTGATGTATTCACTCACCGAAGATGGCATGGAGCGCTTCCCCACCAAATACCTGCGCCTGACAACCAAATTACTGGCGCAGATGAAAGAATCCATGCCGGCGCCAACCGTGGCAAAATTATTCAGCCAGGTTGCGGAAGGAATGGCAAGCGATTATTCAGAGCAGGTGAAAGGCATGAGCATGGAAGCCCGTCTGGAGTTTCTAAAAGAGACGCTCGCCCAGGAAGGCTTTACTGTGGAATGGGAGAAGAAGGGTAAGGAATACCAGATCCACGAAATTTCATGCCCTTATTATCAGATTGGCATTGCCCATCCGGAAGTGTGCGCGGTAGACCAGACCTTGATCTCAAAAATGCTTGCCCTGCCCGCCCAAAAGGTACAATGTGTGTTGGACGGCGGCCCGCATTGCACGTATGTGGTGAATGTAGGCAGTAAAAATTAACTTCAAAGACCTCGCAAGTCTCGAAGACCTGCGAGGTCTACAACAACGAGGAAATATGACCGAAGAAACCGTCAACGAAATCCAATGGACGATCCACCAGACCAATCCTGAGCTAGTTCAACCTGCCCGCGCGAGCCTCTCCGAGGTGATCGACCCGGAGATCGGGATGCACATCATCCAACTGGGATTGGTGCGCGACATTTCCATCGAAAACGGCGTTGCCCACGTGAAAATGATCCTTACCACCCCGTTCTGCCCGTACGGTCCCGCCATGATCGAAATGACCAAAGCCAAAGCCATGGAAGGACTCAACATGCCTGTCACCATCGAAATGGGCATGGACATGTGGGACTTCTCGATGATGGAAGATCCCTCCGCGTTGGACTGGGGAATGTACGCGTAGTTCGCTCGTCTGGTAGTCAAGTTGTCATTTCTCTACCGTACGTGAAAGATTTTTACCGCAAAGCACGCTAAGGTCGCCAAGTTAAAAAGGTTTTCTTTGCGTTCTTTGCGGGTGTCGCATGGCGCCATGGCGACACTTAGCGGTGCAAATGTATGGTAGAGAGGTTGTTATAAAAAGACGCCGTCCGTAAGGGCGGCGTCTTTTCTCTTCACCTTTCATTTCTCAGTGATCGTAATCGTCTCGATCACATCGGCAGGGACGCCGGAACCCGGCTCCGTGCGCGTAATACCGTTGACCACATCCATGCCCTCGATCACTTGCCCAAAAATCGTATGCAAACCGTTCAGCCATTCGGCTGGTCCGAATGTGATAAAAAACTGACTACCGTTCGTGTTCGGGCCCGAATTCGCCATGGCGAGCAGTCCGGCCTTGTCAAACACAAGATCGTCGCGGATCTCATCCTCGAAAGAATAGCCGGGATCGCCTGTCCCATCCCCGAACGGGTCGCCGCCCTGCGCCATGAAGCCGTCGATCACGCGATGGAACGTCAAGCCGTTATAAAAACCTTCACGGGCGAGGAATACAAAATTATTCACGGTCACTGGCGCTTTGTCTGCAAAGAGCTCAGCCACAAACTCGCCGCCATTTTGCATCTTGAACGCGGCAAAATACTTTGCGGATGGGTCAATGGTCATTTCGGGAGGCGACGCGTATTGCATGATCTGAACCCGCTCCGCCTGTTGCGTCGGACGGTTTCGCACAAAAACAAAAACCAGCCCCACAACCACCAGAAAAACGATCGCAAGACCGACCCGTTGAACGGTCTGCTCCGATTGTTTTGCCTGCAACGCTCTTTCGCGCTCGTCGATCTTCTTCTTGTTTGCCATATCTGCTTTTCTCCTAATTCCTGTCGGGATATTTGAAGTGGCGAAACAAGTGTGCAAAAACCATCTTTGCCACAGAGAACACCGAGACCGCAGTGAAAAACTCAAATTCTCTGTGGACTCTGTGACTGTACACACCCAAATAACCACTCCCTGGATATTTCCGACGATTCTAGCATACTCATTACCGAATATAATGGGAACCATGCAACCATACGCCTTCAAAAAACATATCACCATACCTCAAGATCACGGCTCATGGGTCTTCATCCTCAGCCCATTACTGATCGGCATCTTTGCCGGGAACACCTTCAACTACGGCTCCTTCAACCTGATCGTCGCGGCAATGGCGGCGTTCATGCTCCGCCAGCCCACAACCGTGCTGGTTAAAATTCTCGCGGCTCGCCGCCCGGATAGCGAACTACCCGTTGCGCGGTTCTGGCTCGCCCTCTATTCAGCCATCGCCCTGGTATCGGTCATCGCCCTCGTCCTTGAAGGTTTCTACTTCATCCTGTATCTGGCGGTTCCGGGCGCGTTCGTCTTTGGCTGGCATTTATGGCTGGTGCGCAATCGCGATGAAAGAAAACAGGTCGGCGTCGAGATCATCGCCACGGGCGTGCTATCGCTAACCGCGCCCGCCGCCTATTGGATCGGTGTCGGACGATACGACCCCGCAGGCTGGTGGTTATGGATCCTTGTGTGGTTTCAATCCGCGGCAAGCATTATCCACGCCTACATGCGACTCGACCAACGCGTCTTGAAAGCGATGCCCACTCGCAACGAATCGTGGAAGATGGGATTCCGCGCCGCGCTCTACACCACCTTCAACCTCGCTTCCACCCTGACGTTAGGCTTGCTCGGCTTTCTCCCCAGCCTTCTCTTCCTCCCCTACCTCTTACAATGGAGCGAGACCATCTGGGGAATCTTTTTCCCCGCCGTGGGATGGAAACCCACCCGCATCGGCGTTCGCCAGTTGATCGTTTCCATTTTGTGGACAGTATTGTTTATTCTTGTGTGGAGGTGATGTGACCCGCGCTTTCATACCCGGAACGCGGTTTTTTCCGCGCGATTTGCCGAATACGCCGAACTCGTCAGGAAGATGCTCATGCGTCAACGGAGATGAACTTAGATGAGCCAATCAAACCTGGAATTGCTCGCTGAAATTCAAGGTCGCTGGCAGGCGGATATCATTAAAGGATACCTTGCCCTGCATGGGATCGATGCCCACCTCGCGCAGGAGGCGATCGGTCAACTGATTCCCACAAACTTGGACATCTTTGGACGCGTGGAAATTTTTGTGGCAAACGAAGATCTGGACACTGCCCGAACTTTAATGGAAACTTATTTTGATAACATGGAGGCGAAATGAATTTCGATTTGACCGAGGAACAGACGCTCTGGCGCAAGACCGTTCATGAGTTTGTGGCGAAGGAAGTGCAACCCAAAGCCCAGGAAGTGGATGCGACCAGTGAATTCAACTGGGAGGCAACGCGCAAGATGGGTCCGCTGGGGTTGCTGGGGTTGAACATTCCCGAAGCGTACGGCGGCGCGGGCGTGGATTCGATCAGCGCGGCGATCGCACTGGAGGAATTGGGTTGGGGGTGTGGATCAACCGCACTGGCGATTGCGGCGCATAACGGTCTCGGCACAACTCCGATCGTGCTGTTCGGAAGCGAATCGATGAAATCAAAATGGCTGGCTCTCGTATCCAGCGGAAAAAATAAGCTCGCCGCGTTGTCGCTCACCGAACCGGGCGCGGGCTCCGATCTACAGGGAGGCGTGATCACGAAAGCCGTCAAAGATGGGAACAAGTGGGTGATCAACGGCGCGAAGATGTGGTGCACGAACGCGTCCATTGCGGAGTACATCGTCACGCTCGTCCGCACGGATGCGAAAGGCGGCTCGCGTTCGTTGAGTCAAATTTTGGTGCCGACGAGTTCGCCGGGGTTGAAGATCGGTCGCGCCGAGAAAAAGATGGGACTGCGCGGCTCCCCCACCCATGCCGTGACGTATGAAGATGTGCGCGTGCCGCTCGATCATTTGGTGGGCGAAGAGGGCAAGGGATTGCAACAAACGTTGTCGATTCTCGATGGCGGGCGCGTGGGCATTGCGGCAATTTCAATTGGGCTGGCGCAAGCCGCGTTCGAGTATGCGGTCAGTTACGCCCGCGAACGCAAAGCCTTTGGCAAGCCCATCGCCGAGCAACAAGCGATCCAATGGATGCTGGCAGATGCGGCGACCGAGATCGAACTCGCCCGCACAATGTTGTACAAAGCCGCATGGCTCAAAGAGCAGGGACGCAACTTCAACAAGGAAGCCGCCATGGCAAAGATGTTTGCCACTGAAATGGCGGAACGCGTCTGCCGTAATGCGATCCAAATTCACGGCGGCTACGGTTACTCGAGCGAATATCCCGTTGAAAGAATTTATCGAGACGCGAGGTTGATGACGATCGGCGAGGGGACGAGCGAGATTCAACGGTTAGTGATCGCGCGGCATGTGTTGGCGAGCGAATAGACAGAGAGACGGTCACAAGCGACCGTCTCTCTGTCTATATGGGCATGGTTGATACAAGGCGAATACTGTCGCGTCAAGAACTTCCCAGTAGCGCCTATGCGCCGTTCCTCGCCGCAATGGGACCCAAATACGACTCCAGCAACGCGTCCATCTGCTCCAGCGACTCGCACACGAACAGCATCGGGTTGAAGGCGTAGACCGTCTTCGGGATGCGGGCGATGGTCTCGATGTCGAACGGCGCGATGATGACCTCGCCGCCGAAGATACCCTCCTGCTCGATGCCCAAACTCTGATACAGCGACAACACCACGTTCCAGCCTGCGTCGGCGGAGGACATCTGTCCCTTTTGGTGGAGCGCGTTCACCCCGTCTATGATGCGGAACAATTTATTCTTGTTCGCCATAAACTGGTGATGCACCTGCTTGTACACATCGTGAGTAAAGTCAATCACGTTATCGCGCCCGAGGCGGTAGAACTCCATGATGGTGCGCGTCAACTCTTTGCGACCTGAGATGATCCCCGCGCCGAAGACCTTGAAGCGGTTATCCTGCACGACGAGTCCGAACTCCGTGCTGTACCACGCCAGACGTTTGATGACTTCGCGCTCTTCTTGAGTCGCTTTCATGTAGGCAGGCGCAAATTTATCTTCGATGCGCGCATAAAACTCCTGCGTCAAAAAAGGCAGATGCCCAAAGATGTCATGGAACATATCAGGCTCAGGCGTAAATTCCATTTGGTCGCGCGTGCGCAAATAATCGGTGATAAGAAACACGCGGTTGGCAAATTTTTTATACCAATCGTCCGCCATCGTATAACGCACCACCGTCCGCTCGATGCGCCAGCCCGAACGCGGCGTGATGTTCCCATTCAAATGCGCCACCGTCGAAATGCCGCGCGGGTCGAGTTGCAGAAATCCCATCCCCTTCTTCCATTCGTCGCAGATATGCTCAACAAGATACGGCTGATGCACGCCCGCGTATAAGTCCGCCCAAATGGCGTGCTGCTCGGCGGAAAAACTGATCTCCTGATTCTCGCTCGAATATTCTTTGGTTGGGTCAACGTGTTGTTCAGCAATATCCCCCGTGTAAACTGTTGAAGTTTGATTGGTAGCCATTGGTTCACCTTTCTTGATCGATGAAGGAGTCGGCTTGCGACGAAAATATATCACCGCCAAACATGAGCGTCAAGTTTCGCCCGTACCGCAAAGTTCACTTTGCGCGTTCTTGATGCAGTACAACTCCTCAAGATCGTAGTCAATCTGGATTACAATCTCTCTCATGCCCGATCGTCCCCTCAAAAATAAAACCGTCCTCATCACTGGCGCGGCTCGCCGCCTCGGGCGGATGTTCGCGCTGGCGTGCGCCCAAGCAGGTGCGGATGTCGTCATCCATCACGCGCACTCGCAAGCGGACGCCGAATCGTTACGCGACGAAATCACGCGACTCGGTGGACGCGCGTGGATTGTTCAAGCGGACTTAAACGATTCAACTCAGACGGGCGACCTGATTCGGCTTGTCAACGAGTCCACACCTCTGCATTTTCTCGTCAACAGCGCCGCGATCTTCGAGTCTCTCACGTTCGATTCAACCACGCTCGAAGATTGGAACCGCCACCTCGCCCTCAACCTGACAGCGCCCTTCATCCTCAGCCAAGCCTTCGCCCGTCAAGCAGACGAGGGCGCGCGCATCGTCAACATCCTCGACTGGCGCGCCCTGCGCCCCGCCGCGGACCACTTCCCCTACACCGTGAGCAAATCCGCGCTGGCGGCGATGACCAAGTCCATGGCGGTTGCCCTCGCGCCAAAAGTGATCGTCAATGGACTTGCGCTCGGCGCCATCCTCCCTCCCGCCGATGGAAACGCCTCGCCCGACATCACGAAAAATATCCCCATGAAACGCTGGGCAAAAGAAAATGAAGTGGAACAAGCCTTGCTGTTCCTGCTCACCTCCCCCACGTTCATCACAGGCGAGATCATTCACGTAGACGGCGGAAGACATTTGGTATAGTCGTAGTGGCGACTTCAGTCGCCCACGCAGAACGACTAAGGGTCTGTAAATTAATAACTTCCCGTGTTTTTGTTCGCGCGCAGTTGCACTGCGAGCGGGATGCAGTGCAACTGCATCCCCAACAGGGAATTTATATTTTTACGAACCCTAAAGTCGTTACTACATTCAAAGGAAATCCCCATGGACAAAGTCATCATCAAAAACCTGCTTGCTCGCGGCATCATCGGCGTCAACGATTGGGAACGTAAAAAAGCGCAAAATATCCTGATCAACATCACGCTCTTCACTGACACGCATCGCGCGGCAGAGACGGATCACATCAACGATTGCGCGGATTACAGCAAGATGTCGAAGAAAGTGATGGCGCACGCTGAAAGCGTCCAGCGTCTCACCGTGGAAGCGTTGGCAAACGATCTGGCGAAGCTCTGCCTTGAGGATGCGAACGTGCAAAAAGTCATCGTCCGCGTGGAGAAGCCGGGCGCGGTGCGCTTTGCCGAATCGGTCGGCGTGGAGGTCGAACGCAGCCGCGATGAATGAACTCCACCTCGCGTATTTGAGTCTGGGGTCGAACATCGAGCCTGAGGTCAACTTGCCGAAGGCGGTGAAATTGTTATCTCAACACGGGGAGATCGGAAAAATTTCAAGCGCGTGGGAGACGGAACCCGTCGGCGGCGAGGGTGGAAATTATTTGAACGCGTGTTTATCGTACAAGACAACGCTCTCGCGCGACAAATTGAAATCCGAGATCATCCAACTCATCGAATCAAACCTTGGGCGCAAACGCACAAGCGATAAAAACGCTCCCCGAACCATTGACATTGACATCATCTTGTTCGACGACGAAATCATCGGCGGACGCTGGCTCGCGCAAACATTCGTCGTTGTGCCACTGGCAGAAATTTATCCCGACTTTCAAAACCCCACCTCTCATGAAAGCATCGCAGAAACAGCGACGCGCCTCCGCCATGAAATTTGGACGGAGACGCGTCGGGATGTGTTGCTAGGCTGACGAGGGCGAACCAGCCCGCCCTGCGAACGAAGCGCGGCGTCAGAACCGAATCGGTTTTGCTCCGCGGCTGATGTTATCCAAAAATTCCTGCCGCGTCGCCAGGCTCGCGCGGAACGATCCGTGCATCGCGGAAGTCGTCATGCGCGCGTCGTGCTTCTTCACGCCGCGCATCATCGCGCACAAGTGCATCGCTTCGACGACGACCGCCACGCCTTGCGGCTCAAGCGTTTTTTGGATGAAGTCCGCGATCTGGCGCGTCATGCGTTCTTGAATTTGCAAACGACGCGCGTACATATCCACGATGCGCGGAATTTTCGACAAGCCGATCACTTTGCCCTTGGGGATGTACGCGACGTGCGCGCGCCCGATGAACGGCAGCATGTGATGCTCGCACAAACTGTAAAACTCGATGTCGCGCACGATGACCATTTCGTCGTAGGCGATGTTGAATAACGCGCCGTTGATGATTCGCTCAGGTTCGGCAGTGTAGCCGCTCAACAATTCGGTATACATGCGCGCCACGCGGTCGGGCGTGTTTTTCAATCCCTCGCGTTCGGGGTCCTCGCCCACCGCTTCGATCAACTCGCGGATGATGCGGCTTGTCGTTTCAATGTTAACTTTGCTTTCGCTTGCTTCATCCGATTCCTCGTCAAACTTCATGCTCGCTCCTTGAACATTCAGCCCGACAATGTTTGCCGGGCTGATGATTTTTTTCTTTCGTCAGAACTTACGCAGTTGGCAGGCAGTTCGATTTGCCAAGCAAATCGTGCCGCCGCCGCAGTGCAACTACGGCAAAACAGGTTCAACTGCGTACGTCCTATTTCGTTTTACCCGACGATCGGTTCGATCAGACCATACGAACCGTTGCGGCGGCGGTACAACACCTGAATCGAATTCTTCTCGGCGTTGAAAAAGATGAAAAAGTTGTTATGCCCCAGCAGGCGCATTTGCTCAACGGCTTCATCCTCGTTCATCGGCATGATGATGAACTTCTTGCGCTTCGCGATCAACGGCAGGAGTTCGCCGGTCTCGTCCACCGGCAGTTCTTCCTCTTCCACCACCTCCGCCGCCGAACGCCCATCGCCGCGACCGCGATGACGCTTCCCTTTATAGCGTTCGATCTGCCTCTGCATTTTATCCAGCGCTGTGTCAAACGCCACATGCAACTCGTCGGATCGTTCCTCCGTGCGCAACATGAACCCCTTCCCGCGCACGGTCATTTGCGCCACTTGCCGGTCGCTCGCCTGCCGCGCCGATTTCACGTGCGACAACTCGATGTACACTTCTTCTATATCTTGAAGGAGCCGCTCAAGTTTGGCGGTCTTCTTCTCCACATACTCGCGGGTGTTATCGGTCAAACGCATATTTCGAGCCTGAACATCGATCTTGCTTGTCATGACAGACCTCCTGAAAATATTTTATCAATCACGCCTATGCGCGATTGTCAAACGCGATTCAGATCGTGATGCGCAAGCACCCGCGCGATCGTCAGCGCGCGCACCTCCGAAGCCCCTGCGGAGAGCAACGCGTCGGCGCAGGCTGAGATGGTGGAACCGGTCGTCGCCACATCGTCCATCAACAGGACAGACTTCCGCTTCACCTCCGACGGGTCAGCCTGATACGCCGCGCGGACGTTCTCTCGCCGTTCAGCCGCCGTCAAGCCAACCTGCGTGCGCGTCTCGCGGACCTTTCTCACTCCATGCGGCGCGTACGAAATCCCAAGTTCATACGCGAGAGGCTTCGCAACGAGCGCAACTTGATTATATCCCCGCTCTTTCAAACGAGCCTTCCCCAACGGAATCGGGATCAACATATCCACATTCCAGTTCAACTGCTGGGCAAATTCCGCCATGTCTACCGCGATCGCATCCGCAAGCCCGATGTTGCGGCGATACTTGATGGTATGCAACGCGTTCTGCACCGGTGAATCAAAAACCGCCCACGAACGCATCATCTGATACGCGGGCGGGTTTGCTTTGCATTTCTCGCATCGTTCAGCCCCTTTCGTTGGTATTCCGCATTTCTCACAGAACGGCTTGCCGATTTTCGGCGCGCGCTTCCTACAATCAACGCACCAGCGCGAACCGGGTTTTCCGCATCCGCCGCACACGGGCGGGAAGAGCAAATCCAACCCGCTCCAGGTCCATCGGTACAAGCGATACGACCACGGAATTTTTTTCAAAGCAGTAGATCACAAAGTTGCGTAAATATTAAGCGCCGCCGGAGTGAGAATAATGATCATAATGGACGGGAAGATCAACAACGCCATGGGGACGATCATCTTTACTGGCGCCTTATGAGCCGCTTCTTCCGCAATCTGGCGTCGCTTGACGCGCATTTGATCCGATTGAATTCTCAAAACGCGCGCCATGCTCACGCCCAACATTTCGCTTTGAATGATCGCCGCCACAAAACTCGATACTTCGGGGATTCCCAGACGGTCTCCCATCGCTTTCAAGGCTTCGCGGCGGGTCTTGCCCAACTGCACTTCGCGAATGGTCCGCGCAAATGCCAAAGAAAGTTCATTCTCCCATTTCTCGGTCACTTTTGCCATGGCGGCGTCAAAACCCAAGCCAGCCTCTACGCAGATCGTCAACAAATCCAAGGCGTCGGGCATTGCCCTGCGCACTTCAGATTGCCGCTGGGTGATTCGGCGCGTCAAGATGAGATGCGGCAGAAAAAACCCTCCAAAGAGCGCGCCGCCGATATATAAAAAGTTGTTACTTGCTTGTGGCGCGGGATTCAAAGCCACCGTTGTAATCATGAACCCGCCCAACAAAACGGCGAGGATAAATCGAATTGCCAAAAACGTGGGCGCATCCACGGGCCAGGGGTTACCCGCCAATTCAAGATTACGGGCAGTATCTTGAATCATCTTTTGGGGCGTAAAGCGGGCTGAAAATTCGCCCAACCTCCTCACCGCCGGGATGAGCACCCGTTCGCTGAAGTTCTGAGAAAGCTCAATCTCCTCAAGAGACGCCACTTCGCCCCGCTGAATGAATTCCGAAAGCCGCTCCTGCAACGGATCGTCCGCTTCGCCTTGCGCGGCCGCGTTCGCCCGGATGCTGAAGACCACCACGGCAATAATGACCAGGACAACAACACCGCCGAAGATCAATAATCCAGCGCTCACATCACACCTCGATATCCGCGATCTTCATCATGATGAAATAGCCCAGCGCGATCATGCCGACAATGACTGCCACAGCCACAATTCCGCAGAGCGGTTGGGGTATTCCCCCGCGATCGTCAAAAAATCCTGCCAGATAGTCCGGGCTTACGAACCAAAGCGCCACGCTTAGAAACACCGGGATGAGAGACAAAACAGTTCCAGAGGTGCGCACGGAAGCGGTCAACACGCGAATTTCGCCTTTGATCCGCACGCGTTCCCGGATGGTGAAGGAAATCGTATCGAGGATTTCGGATAGGTTACCGCCAACTTCACGCTGAACATTGATCGCCGTGATCACGAAATCAAGGTCGTCGCTGGGAATGCGGCGAAGCATATTGTCAAGCGCCTTCTCCTGCGGGATACCGATCTGTATCTCCTGGACCAATCTCCTGAACTCATCGGAAATCGGCGCGGGAAGTTCCCGACTCACCGCTTCCATGGCTTGCATCGTGGAATACCCCGCCCGTAAGCCGTTTACCATCAGGTTCAGCATATCAGAAAGTTGATCGTTGAACTTGTAAAGCCGCTGAGTTTGTTGTCGTTTGACGTACAACCGCGGCAGGAAGAACCCGATCACACCGCCGATCACAGCGGAGATCCAGATCGGTTGGAGGAGAAAGCCAATCGCGCCCAAGGCCGCTACCGAAATAAAGATCAAAGCGTAATATTCAGATACTTTAAACTTGAGATCGGCGCGCGCCAACTCGCGGGCAACCCGGTCGCCCCAGGAAGATTTCGCAACCCGTCGGTTTAACCATTCACTGACGACAGCGCCTCGCGAGGATTCTTCCACTCGAGGCTTGTCATCTTCAAGGAATTGACCCAGGCGCTCCTCTACCAACGACCGGTCACTGATCACAGTAATGACTGCGCCAACAATGAGGAGGACCAGGAGGAGGATGCCCCCCCCAAGCAATATGACGGGATTCATTGATCACATACCTGCAAAATCGACCTGCTAATATCGTCGCCTTTCGCCAATACCAAAAATCGATGGGGGCAAATTAATACCCGACGCCTCGATCTTATCCATAAACTTGGGACGCAGACCCGTCGGGCGCAATCGTCCAACGATTTGGCCGTTCTCGATCCCGGTTTGTTCGAACACAAAGATATCGGTCATGGTAATCACATCGCCTTCCATGCCGCTGACTTCGGTGATGTTGGTCACTTTTCTTGTTCCATCGCGCATGCGCTCCTGATGGCAAATTACATCCACCGCAGAGGCAATCTGTTCACGGATGGCGCGAGCAGGGAGTTCCATACCAGCCATTAGCGTCATGGTTTCGAGGCGCGAAAGAGTATCTCGCGGACTATTTGAGTGAAGGGTGGTCATCGACCCATCATGACCTGTATTCATCGCCTGAAGCATATCTAATGCCGCCTCATCGCGGATCTCGCCCACCACAATACGGTCGGGGCGCATACGCAACGCATTGATCACCAACTGTCGGATTGTGATTTCACCGCGTCCTTCAATATTGGGCGGCTTGGATTCAAGCGTAACCACGTGTTCCTGACGAAGCTGCAACTCTGCGGCGTTTTCAATCGTCAAGATTCGTTCATCCACAGGGATAAAACTGGATAACACATTTAGCAATGTTGTCTTTCCAGAGCCTGTGCCGCCGGAAATTACCACGTTCAATCTCGATTCCACACACGCTTTCAAGAACTGCACGCCTTCAGCCGACAGCGATCCATACGTGATGAGTTGATCCACAGTAATTGGGTTCTTGGAAAATTTACGGATCGTCAGGACAGGTCCAACGAGCGAGATTGGGGGAATCACTGCGTTCACACGGGAGCCGTCCGGCAAACGAGCGTCGACATATGGGCTTGATTCGTCGATGCGCCTTCCCAGAGGCGCCACAATACGGTCGATGATGCGCATGACATGATCGTTGTTCTCAAATGTGACCGGCACGCGATGAATCTTACCTTTACGCTCAATATAGAGATTTTTCGCGCCGTTCACCATCACTTCCGTAATGGTCTCATCTTCCAGTAAGGGTTGTAACGGACCAAAACCAAGGATTTCCGCCGTGATCTGCTCAAACAAACGGGCTTTTTCAGGCCGTGACAGAACGATGTTTTCTTCCGCCAAGATTTGTTCGAAGAGATCCTGGATCGTTTTGCGAACATCATCGGTCCGCGAGATATCCATGGTAGGATCGAGTTCGGATAGTAGTTTATTCTGTACGCGGGTTTTCAGGTCGAAGTATGTGCCAGCCTGCGGCGATGTGATGGGCGCGTTTACGCGCCTTGCCTGCAAGGATGCAAGTTTTGAACCATCCCCTCCCTGATTGCCGGAGGATTGTCCGCCGCCGGACGACCCCGTCTGTCCTTGTTCAATTCTTTTCAATAGAGACATATATATCTCCTATAACTCTTTGCTTATCGCCTGGCAACCCGGCCCGGTTCACCGTCAGACTCGAGTTCGGCAACACGCGCCCGGACGTTTTCAGCCAAAGAAAGGATTCCTCGGGATGCAGGCTGATTTCTGGCTTCCAAAATAAACGGGACGCCGCGATTCACCGCCTTTGTTACAACTTGTTCGTCCAGCGGGATGATCGTCGCAACAGGTTGTTTTAGGTTGTCAGCCACCCGGTCCGGCGTGATATTAATCCGTTTGTCAAAGCGGTTCATCACAAAAATGATCCGGTCGCGATCGACGCCCATGGTTTGCAGAAGATCTAAAAATAAACGACAATTCTTGATCGAAGGAATATCCTGGGAAGTGACAAGAATGATGATATCGCTAATATCAAGAATGGAAAGGACGTTGTCGGTCAGGTAGGGTGATGTATCAACCACCACATAGGGGTAAAGTTTTTGCAGATATTCGAGCACCTTAGACAACTGCTCGCCAGTCACCTTTTCGGCGTATTCAGGGCGGCTGGGTGCGGCAAGGATGTGCAACCCCGATGCCGCATGTTTCACCATGACTTCCTCAACGATCTCCGGGTCGAGTTCTTCGGCTCGCGGCGCCAGATCGGCAATGGTATTCTTACCTTGTTCATTGACAAAGACAGCGACGTCGCCAAATTGAAGATTCGCATCCACCAACGCGGCGCGAGTGTCTTCATTATTTAGGGTCAGGGCAAGATTCACGGCAATGGTAGTGCAACCGACACCGCCTTTAGGGCTGTAAATCGTTACAATTTTCCCCTTCGTGCCATACGAATAACTAGTCCCAGCCATCGATCCCATGGCAGGCGCCACTTGGACCTGGGCGGCCTTCGCCTTTTCGCTCAGCGCCATTGCGCCAGCCCGACGAATCGCAGAGATCAGCTCGTCCCCCATGGGAGGTTTTGTGAGAAAATCACGCGCCCCGGCAAGCATAGCCCGCCGCATATAATTTTGATCGTTCTGAACCGAGAGGATGACAACCTGCACGGCAGGTTGTTTGGCTCGAATGGCTTCCGTCGCGGCTATTCCATCCATATCCGGCATGTTGATATCCATCAAAACAACATCCGGCTGCGATTCTAAGGATATTTGAATTGCCTCCTTGCCGGTTCTCGCAACGCCAACAACCTCAACGTCAGATTCAAACTGAAGGAGTTTCCGAACATTCTCTCGTGTTTCGGAAATATCGTCAACGATCAAGACTTTAATTTTGTCGCCTGGTGCCATGAAGGATCAGCCTCTACTGATTGATGATCAACAATTCTCGATTAAGGCTCTGCCGGTACGGTGTCATTCGGTAACACCGGCGGGGTCAAGATATCAACTCGTGGACCGGTGGTATAGGGAAGTTTGGAAGGCAGGGAAATTCCGTACTTCGTCAACAAGTTGGTCAGAGTTGCCGCTTGTGTTTCGATGCGGGAAGTGTCATTCGGGTTGCGCAAGGTCATCGTAATGAGCGCCCCGTTATACATCAGGTAATTCAAATAGATCGAATCCTGAGGGTCAACCATGATGGTAATAATATCCGGCGCCGCTTGAGCCTGGGCTTGAGCAGGAGATGGAGTGGCGTTCGGATCCGCCGAGGGAGCCGCCAACGTGAAATTGCCAAGCTTCATCACAACCTTATCCTGCAAGATCATTTGACACACCATGCGAGGGCGTTGCGCTTCGGATGGAATCACATAAAACGGCTGTTGAAATGTGGGGTCAAGTTCCACCCGCCCCTGAGTTGATAGCTCGCCGCCAGACACAACGGCGGCAGACAGGACCGGCAAGGCATTAGGAGGAAACCCCGTTCCGGTAACGACTGATGTGCGATTGGGCAAAATGGTCTGATAGGCTGGGTCAATATCAATAAATAGTAAACAGGCATTGACGTTGACGTGGGCTCCATCATTGATCCCGTAGCCGGCTGTGGCGAGTCGGCTCGTTGGAATCGTGATCGCCACCATGCCCGTCGGGATTTGAACCGCCCAAGCGGGACCGGAAATTTCCACCGGCTTCGATCCAACCATAGACGAGGTAATCACAACGCCTTGCTCCAAGGTGAACCGAGCGGTCTGACCCACCAAATTCGCCTCTTCGCCTGCGGTAAACATAACTTCTGCAACATTTGCCGAGGGAATGGAAAATTTGCCAAGCAAATCTGCCGTAATTTCAGCGCCTTGGGGAATGTTCTGGGCGGCATAGTAGATTTCAGTTACCGCCGTTTGGGTCGCTTGCTGCTGTGTGGCAGGGGCGAGCAAATTAAGGGCAACGAACAAGACTCCCAGCCCCACTACAAGAATTAATACAACGAAGATTAGTAATCGTCCGCGACGCATATTTCAGATCTCCTCTCTTGACTGTTCATCCGTCAAGCTGGTATGTCCATCTTTCCTGTGATTATACAGCATAAACAAGAGGCGATAATGGCAAATTAGTAAAAAAGTAGGACTCTGCCAATGGCAGAGTCCTACTTTTTTACAGGTCAGAGTGGGGTTACGGCAGGGAGTTGTTGATGCTGGAGAAGGTATTGCCGATCTTGGGTCCGAGCAACGTCATGACCGCAATCACAACGATCGCCACAAGAGCAATGATGATGGCATACTCAACCAAACCTTGACCTTTTTCTTTGGGTGCAAATAACATGATGAAATCTCCTTTTGATCTGAAATATTTACCTGAGGCATTCCTCAGTGTTGTTTCTATTGTATTCAGCCTTGGCTAAAAATCAAGATGGAGAGGATGAGAATCGCTTACAATCCTGTTATCTTCACCTAACGACTTTGAAACTTACGATCGCGCCGAAACCGCAAAAGAAACGCGCGCGCCTTTGCCCGGGGAACTGTCGATTTCGAAATTTCCACCCAACATCTCAGCCCGCTCGCGTATCAGTTTCAACCCAAGACTATTATTCTGGAGCGCGCTGTCGGGGTCAAACCCTTTACCATTATCGTCAATACTGACGCGGATTCGATCCTCTCCCAAATCTGTCAGCACTTTCACCTGGGTAGCCTGCCCATGCCGAGCCGAGTTCCCCAGCAGTTCTTGAATTGCGCGGAATAACATAACTTCGAGATAGGGTTGCAGGCGACGTTCATTACCGGTCACGGTGATGGTTATATCAATGCCTGTCTGTTCTCTGTAAGCGTCGGCATAACGACGGAGCGTGGGGACCAGCCCCAAGTCGTCCAACATCATCGGGCGCAACTCAAAGATGAAATTCCTCACCTTCTGGAAGGTGCCCATCGCGGACGATTTCAAATTATTCAATTCATCGCGAGCTTGGTTTGTATCCACATCCATCAGGCGCATTGCGATCTCGGTCTGGAGGATGAAATTCGAGAGCGCTTGCGCGGGTCCGTCGTGTATTTGGCGCGATAAACGCTGGCGTTCGGTTTCCTGCGCATTGACCAGCATTTCGACGCTTGCCATGGGTCCTTTGGATGCCGACCCGGGCGAAGCAGTGACCGCTCCGCCGCCTGCGGTCATTGCGCTTGCCCGTTCAAGCGCAGATTTGAACCGTTCGAGGTGGGTTTTTTCACTTTGGAGTTTTTCCAACTGCCCTCGCATCACAAACAGCCGCTGCTGGGCGTCCAGGGCGGAATCGTAGGCGTTTCGGATTTCCTGCTGGGGCATTTTATCCAATTGGTTCTGGACCTGTTGCAAGTGAGTGGTAATTGCCGCATTCCGCTGGGAAAGTTTGGAGACTTCAACCTGACTTTGCTCGATCATCAAGGTAATCTCACGCAACGCGCGGACTGTTTCGTCAAGTTCAGTTTGAATGTCCAATTCGCCGGCGGGCGATTCCATTTCCACAGACATACATTACTCCTGGGTTTTCTCTTGGTCGAATTGTAACTTAACCCAACCGCGCTTGAGGGCATAGACAACGGCCTGGGTGCGGTCTTCAACGCCGAATTTGCGAAGGATCGAGGTGACATGGTTTTTCACAGTCTGGTGGCTGATCCCCAACATGCCGGCAATTTCCTTGTTGCTCATGCCGCGCACAACACAACTGAGGACTTCCATTTCACGGTCCGATAAAGGATGAAATGGCGCGCCAGGCTCACTGTAGGATCGACGCGTGCCTTCCATCTGTTCGTCGATCCAGTGGTCAAGTTCGCGCCGGTTGAACACATTTCCGCCAACCGCGTACCTCCCCTCGGAAACGGCTCGAATCGTTCGCGCTAACACATCGGGTTCAATATCCTTTGCGCAATATCCAGCCGCGCCTGCGATCATGGCATGGATTGCCTGTTCGACATCGTCATAGCCGGTCAGCAAAACAACACGGGTCGGGATGCGATCGGATGACACGTGATGCGTAACTTGTTGACCATTCAAGCCGGGCATGTTCACATCGAGGATCGCCACATTGGGCTTCAACGACCGAATTTGATCAAGCGCGTCATTCCCATCTGAGGCTTGAGACAAAATTCGAAAATCCCGTTCCAGAGATAACGCATCCACCACCCCCTGCCGAAATAACGGGTGGTCGTCTGCAACGATCAGAGTGATTTCATTCATAATTCAATCCCATGTTTAACTGTGCGCCGGAGTATAGCACAGGTGGAACATGGGGGCAATTTGGCGAGTTTGCGCTTGCATTTCAATATCGTTTTAGCATTCATGATTTCCATTTTAAGACCTGAACCTGTTGCGCCGTAGTTGCACTTCGGCGGCAGTACAACTGCCCGCCAACTGCGTAAGTCCTGATTCATTATTTCCATTTTAAGACCAGCATGTGTTCATCGGGGTTTGTAGAAGATAAAGCCCCGCCCGCGACATGGATGATTTCCCGGTTTGCGAGTAGCGCATGATAAAAACCTGGGGGCGCAATCAGGTAATCAACCGACCGCTCGTTGAGATACTCTACCAGCATGGCTTCATCGCGGATAAACGGGATCACTTCCGGATCAACCAACCCGGCAAGGTCAACAAGCGGATTTGAGACAAAATATCCCATCGCGCCGATATCATGAACGGCGAGGGTGTCGTCGGGTGGGATATTTTGTTTCACCCATTCGGCAGTGGCGACCATTTCACTTTCCACCCAGAGCACATCATCCGCATTTTGCAACCCGCCCAGGATGAAAAACAACACCGAGAACACCGCGACCAGAGTCGTCCACAGAAATTTCAAGCGCAGATTCGATGTTGCCCTCAACGCGAACCCAGCCATGCCTAACAATCCCCACAGGTAAAGGATGGGAAAAGCAGGGATGATGTAACGCCCGTGTTGATAGGGAGGCAACCGCAGGAAATAGATCAAGATATACCCAATAAACCAGATCACCCCAGCCAACGCGCCCCAATTTCGATTCCGAATTGCCCCGCCCACCCACCCTACTGCGCCGGGGAACAAAGCAATGAAAGGGCTCGCAAAAATGGGCAATAAATAATCGACCAGACGGTCCTTGAGCGGTTGACTAAGCCAGTCGGTTTGATATTCTGCTTGCTTGGCATAGAACGTATTTGGCATCGGGTTGCCGGATAGCGCGAGATTGAACAACAAGTATAGAAGGAACAAAACACCAAAACCGATGAGCACAGATATAGCCGATCTGCCGCGCGAGGACCAATTTTTTTCATTGAAGACAATCGTAAACAAAATCGGACCCAGCAATGTCGCTCCATCGGGACGAACCCACACACTGAGACCGGCAAGCAGACCCAACATAGCATAGCGCTTCGCGCCGCCGCTAAGAGCTGTTAGAACAAGAAAGATCAACAACGCGTGGAGCAGGGTTTCCATCCCGGAGGTTGCCGACCAGGTGAGATGCCAGGCAAACGCAAAAAAGATTCCCACCCAAGGGACGCGAGGCTGATACCCCGTCAGCAATTTTCGCGCGCTGGCTTCGGCTGAAATGGCGAGCAGGGTTAGCATCAACCATCCGAGAAAAAATGTCCAACCATAGGGCGCCAGGCGCAGTACATATCCGATCGAAAGCAGTAACGTCCAAAGCGGAGAGGTGGAACCGGCAGATTGTTCGCCGAGTCGAAACGCCCACTCACCATGCTCGGCAAAATTTCTCGCATAGGTCAAGTGAATCCACGTGTCGTCAAGCGGAAAGCCGACACGAGCAATCAGAGCGCTGACCAACAAATACAGCCCCACGGCGACAAGCGCCGCGCAGGCGACGATCACGCGCCAATCAAGGGTTTGCTTCGATGAAATAGAGACGCGCGCCATCGACTTCTCCTACAAAAATAAAATTTGAGTTCCCTTCCGGGATGTCGTATAAATCTTGAATCGCGTCGTACGTGCCACCCTTCTCAAGGACAAGATATCGCGCGTCAAATTTTTCCGCGACGGCAAGAATCGTCGCTTCGTCTCCAAACGGCAACGCGACCGCCGCCCGACCCGATGAGATGAAGTACCCGGGCGGATTACGGACGATCACCACATCCTTCGGGCTGATTCCACTTTCCTGAAATTTTTCCTCCACTTTCGCATACACGGCATCATCCTGCGCCCATCCGTCGGAGATCACGCGAAGATTCACGAGATAGAACGTCATAAACACAGCCAGAAGGATCATCATCCCTTGAAATACAAACGGCGCGTTTTTGTCTTTAAACTGACCACGATCGCGCGCCCACGCAAGGACGGCGTCCAGCCCGACCGGCGCGACAGCCCACCACATCGGCTGGAACGCCGCGCCCGCATGGAAAAAACTTCCGCGCGGCCCTGCGAATGGAAAGACGACCGTCATCACAGCAAAAAGGATCAGCCAGCCTATTACCGCGATCTTTGTCCGCAATTCCTTTCGCAGACCCCACAATCCAACAATAATGAAAGGAAGAAGAAATATCTCGCCTTGCGCGCCAAATGCGATACCCAAGTTCGATGCGAGCGCGGCAAGCCGGTCTTGCAATGCCGCGCTCCAGCCTGCTTGCAGGAAGCCATCGCGAGTCAATGCGCCGAGCGGGTAGATGAAGGTTTGGTTGTAATTCTCAAGCCAGAGCAAACGTCCGCCGCCGGGGGCGAGGAACGAGTGAAACAAGGTATAGGTGCGATAATGCCAAAAGCCCATGGTCAGGAGGTAGCCGAAGAGGGTGAGCAAGCCGGCAGAAAGTGTAGAGCGGGCTTTCGCAATCGCACTTGCCTTCTCCATTCGAAAGAGGGGGATTAACCCCGCAAGACCGAGCCAGAGCAAACCGTCACTGCGCGAAAGAGTCAACAGGCCGGCGAGCGCGCCGAGGGCGAGGGGAATCCATTTTTCGTTACGAGGGGCAAGGAGGAAAAAAGTCGCGCCGAGAATCATAAAGATGGCATAGTTATCAGGGACGGGCATGAACGGCGCGTAGTATAGCGAGAAGATCGAAAGCAAACCTGAAGCCATGGCGAGGCGGGTTTGGCGAGAAATGTCGAAAGCGAGAGCGGCGATGAGGAGGGGCGCGCAGGCTGAAAGGAGGATGAACGGGGCGCGTCCAGCCGCGTAGGTGGTGAGTCCCATGATCCACATCCCCAGCGCAGAGATGATGGACGCCAGCGGCATCCAATATGTGTGCGAGGGATTGGGGAGTCTTTGCGGATCGCTGAGGTAATTCCAAATGTAGGGTTCGGTGAAGCCCTTGCCTTGCGCGAGTTGAATGCCGCCGGCAAAATAGTAATCGGCGTCCATGTAGCCCGGCAGGTTTTGATAGCGCGAGACCGCGATTGGGACAGCCAAGCCAACGAGGAAGAGAATAAGGTAATGACGCCAGTTCATTTGCGTAACCCAACTTGATCGAACCACGTGCGCGGCGAACGGACGGCAAACCAACGCATCCAGTACAGGGCGAGGATCGCCGCAATGGGCGGAAGGGTCGCGAGTAGATCTTTGTACAGGTATGATGCAAAAACAAACGACGCGTAGTACAAACCGAATGGGATCAGCAAGCCGCTCGCGAACACGATGAAGCCCGCCATGATCGGGCGGCGATTCCAGCGCTCGGATACAAGCAGGAGGATCAAAATAAAAGCGGGTAACAACGTCGCATAGTTGGACGGGAACATCGGAAAGCCAAGCAAGGGCGTTGCGGCAAGCGCGAGGCAAGCGACCCAGGTAATGCGGCGAAAATGCTCCTGCGCCGCGCGAAGCATTTCGATGAACACGATGATCAGCAAAGCGACAGAAATCGCTCCGCCCATAGGAAACCTCGAAGCGGGGAACCAAAATTCCAACATGGCGTTGAGGTTCAATGCCGCGCCGCGATACCCATCTGATAGCGTCGCGCGAACGTACGGGAGGAACCAGTCTGGCTTCATCAAAAAAGATACCGCGAGCAGAACGAAAAGCGCCATGCCAAACCCGGTCAGCGCCGCCCAGCGTTTATTGGCAACGACCAGGACGATGATGAATAGAAAAAATAACGCGCCGACTTCCCACTGATAGAGGAGAAGGACAAGCAGTCCGCCGGCGAGTTCATCATTGAAGGAACGGAGCGCGAGCAGGACCGAGATGTAGATGAAGGTGAAGAATATTGCGGGCGACGCGGAGATCAGGGGCAAAAGGCTGTAGTAACCGAATAGCGAAAAAGCAAAAAGACAGATAAGCGCCCAACGCGAAGCCTGCCATTCGAGCAGGCGCAAGGTAAGCAAAACGGTTCCCACCAATGCGGCTTCGGCGAAGAGCATCCAAATCCCGCGCGCGATCGAAAAATCGCTGAAGACCGCCAACGGCGCGTACAACAACACAATGTAAAACGGATCGTTCAGCACGTATCCATACTCGCTCGCCGATGCGGTTCGCCCATAGACCAATACCTGCGCGCGCTCGGCAACGGCTGTGCTGTACGGCTCCACACCCTCGAACATAAAGGCGCGCGCGCCATTCCAACGTAAAGACAACCACTCGCCGCCGGGCAGGGACCGCGCGAGGAAGATGTTCAGCGCAAGCAATGCGGCGAGGGCAAGGAAAAACAAAATAAGGAAGCGAATATCCTCCCAACTCCATCCTTTGCGCATTTTGCGAATATCTTGAAATGCCATATTCTCTCGAGTGTAACAACCGTTGAACTGCGAAGCCCGCCATGAACGCTAAGAATTCTGAAGCTTCGCGATCCTCACGGTCCTGGTTAAAAAATTACGGGTGTCCCGTAATCAACGGGAAAGAGCCTCACCACGAAGGACACAAAGTCTTGCGCTGAGTTCGTCGAAGCGACACAAAGGGGGGAAAAGAGCCTAGATTCCTTGTGTTTTTCCTTTGTGACCGTCGTGTCCTTTGTGTTTGAAAAATGGTTTCCCGTTAAAAACGGGAGAGCCAAAATTACTCAATGACAAACCGAAAGATCGGACGCGTGGGTGAATTGCGCGCCACCTCTTTGAAGCCCGCCCGCTCGAACGCGGACGCCAACCCGGTGAACGCGAACGGAGGCGCGATCGTTTTCTCAACCTCCACAGGATAACCTTCGACGATTCTTCCTCCCTTCGATTTGACATACCCAACCGCGGCTTTCAACAACTCGACGTTGATGCCCTGCTTGCGGAACTTCTTCGCGACAAAAAAGCACGGCACCGACCAAACTTCCTGTTCGTCCACCGGCTTCAGAATTTTGGAGTGCGCCAGTTTCTCATACGCCGCGCGCGGCTCCACCGCCACCCAGCCGACCACATCGCCATGCAGGTATGCGAGCAAACCTGTGACCACGCCTTCGTTTAATTGATTTTTATGCAACTGCCGCGCTTCGTAGCCTTTTGCTTCGTCGTAGGCTTTGCCGCGCAGTTTCCAATACATACACCAACAGCCATCACACGCGCCATGCGCGCCAAACAGTTCTTCGAAGTCATTCCAGAGGTTTCGAGTAAGTGGGTGAAAGGAGAGGTCGCTCATGAAATATTCCTAGCCGCAGAGACCACAGAGTTCTCGGAGAAAATCTCAAACTCTCCGCGCTCGCGGTGATCAAATTCTACGCCGTCAGTATGTTTAGTTTTTGCGGCAAAATTTCGTAGTCAAAATCTTGAATCCATTCAGGGAGCAGTTCGCCATCGGTGTGGGCGGGAGAGGGCGATTCGAGGTGAAGGGAAATTTTTGTCGTATGTACTTCGCGCATGCCTTCCAATTCGACATAACTGCCTTTGTCTTCATTGAACGCGCGCGGCAAGGCTTGAAAGAGTCCGAGTCGCGTGGCGCGGTAGCCGAAGGCGAGAGTCAACTTCCCATCGAAAGGATTCGCGTGTGGCGTCATGAAGAATCCGCCAGTGCGCCTTCCGTTGCCGATTGAAATGAGAGACAATTTGCCGATGTATTCGCCATCGTCCCATGTCAGCCTGCCTGTCCAGTCGGGTTTATCCATGATGCCCCGCACCGCCGCAACGAGATAACGCCCGATGCCTTTGATCCACTGGATCTTTTCATGCTTGAGGGTGACGTATGGCTCAAGCCCCGCGCCCGAATTGTTGATGAAATATCGATTGTTTAGCCTGCCGAGGTCCATCGCGCGAGTCTTTCCGTTTGCAATGACGCGCGCGGCTTCGTTGAGACCCTTCGGCAGACCGAGCGCGAAAGCGACGTCGTTCGCGGAGCCCGTTGGCATGATTCCCAGCGGACCAATCGCCTCCTCCGCAGGCGCGGCTTGCATCAGTCCATTGACTGCGTCGCCCAACGAACCGTCGCCGCCCGAAACGATGATCGGTGAAAAATTTTCACGCGCGGCTTGCGCGGCGAGTTCGACGATCTGTCCCTTGTGTTGCGAGACGACCAACTCGAACTTCACGCCCGCGGCGTTGAGCGCGGCTTCGGCTTCGGGCCAGCGCTTTTGTGAGTTCCAGCGGTTTGAGTAAGGATTCAGAATAACTTTTGCTGTCATAATTTTTATCTACCGCTAAGAGCGTGAAGATCGCCAAGTATTAAAGATTTCCTGGCGCGCTTAGCGTCATTTCAACAGGCTCAATGCAAGTCTTCGCGGTTCAAAGAAGATCTTCATGGCTCAGAAGTTTCAATTTTACTTGAATTCCAACTTTTGACTTGCGCGAGCAGAACTGCAACGAAGATGACAATACAACCAAGAATCTGAATGGGTTGGAGGGTCTGACTCAACACGAACCAACCTGCGAGACCGGCGAAGACCGCCTCAAGGCTGAGAATCAAGGCGGCGTCGGTGGGAGGCGTATGTTTTTGTCCCCACACTTGAAGCGTGTACCCGATGCCAACCGAGATCGAAGCGCGGAAAAGAATCGCGCCGACGAGCGGAAGCGCCGCCAGTTGCGAAACGTCTTCGAAGGCGAGTCCGCAGAGGAAGTTGAGGGATCCGCTAATGAAGAAGTGACCCGCCGCGAACGAAACGGATTCAAATTTGGAGGCGAACCGCCCCAGCACGACAACGTGTAACGCCCAAAACACGGAGCCGATGACTTCAAGCGTGTCGCCTCTTTGGACCTCGAACCTGCCCGCCGTGGACAGGAAGTACGCCCCCACCCCAGCCAGGACGACCGCGAGCATATCCACCCAGTGCGGTTTTTCGCGGAATATCACCCACAGCAAAAACGGAGTGAACACCACGTAGAGACTGGTGAGGAAACCCGCGTTGGCGACCTTGGTGTAGAACAGCCCCACTTGCTGGAAGGCTGTGGCGAAAAACAGAATCGCTCCCGCGATGAACATCCACTTCCATTGTTGTTTGGGTAGTTTAGATAGCCACTGAGTCCACAGAGACCATTGAGAGTTTTTCTTTTTCTCTGTTTTCTCTGCGCTCTCTGTGGCTAAAACGTCTTTCGGGATGAACGGAATAAGAATCAGCGCGGCGAGCATGAAACTCACGCCGTTGAACAAGTACGCGGCTTGGTATTGCGCCGCCACTCCCTGCGCGACGAATCCCGTCCCCCAGATGACGGCTACGATGAAGAGAAGGAGGTCTGCTTTGAGGCGCATGAGATGCGAGGGATCCTATGGTTTGTTGTCGGATTGCGGGGGGAGATTTATAATACTTTACGTGGATATTATACAAGCAAGGCAAAACAAAGCGCTCCCTCGTCATGCAACAAAGCGAGATGAACTCGCTAAAGGAAAAGCAATGGAGACGATTCTGCGCCAACTTCGTGTCGGCGAGAAACCATGATGAAACACTACCGCAAAGAACTCTGGTTCAACCTCCCCTCCCGCCGCGGATTCGTGAACATCACTCCCGACGTGGAACTCGCCCTGCGCGAAAGCGGGATCAAAGAGGGCATGGTTCTTGTGAACGCCATGCACATTTCCGCATCGGTCTTCATCAATGACGACGAAACGGGCTTGCATCACGATTACGAACAATGGCTCGAGAAACTCGCGCCGCATGAACCCGTGAGTCAATACCGCCACAACGACACGGGCGAAGACAACGCCGACTCTCACCTCAAACGCCAGATCATGGGACGCGAGGTGGTGGTTGCGATCACCAATGGCAAGTTGGATTTTGGTCCGTGGGAGCAGATCTTCTACGGGGAGTTCGATGGGAGGCGAAAGAAGCGCGTGCTGGTGAAAATTATTGGAGACTGAATCAACCGTCCCTGCGAATGCGCCGCACTGAGATTTGTCGAAGTGAGGCGAAAAAACGTCCCGAAGGATTTGATCCCTCGGGACGTTTGCTTTCTACGGGCAGTTGATCCGATAGACGATCAATTGCTCGATCTTTTGGGTTGCGTCTACCCTACCGCCGCCTTTGTTCAAGCCGACGATCTGGAAATCGAACCAACCTGGGTCTTGCCGTGAATCGGGGTTGATCATTTCACCGGTGAGCACCATCGAGAACACGCCCGGGCTGACCTCATCCATCTTGCCTGCGGTTCTCCATGGAGAATCATAGAGCGCTTGCGGGTAATCTCTTATCCGATAGAAGAGTTCGGCATCTGTGATATCGATCAATTTGGCGGTTGCCGTAAAGGTCAGTTCGCGCGTTACGCAACGCAGTGAGAATTCATTGCCCGATACCGAAATGTTGCTGAACACGCCTTTGCCCAGCAGATCATCTACCGTAATGGCGCCGCCGGTAGCCGCAGTGGTGGGCGCGACAACAACAGGCGCTTGCGTGGGCGGAATGGCAGTCGGTTGCGCGGGCACAGGCGAAGCCTCAACCACGACCGTGACAACGACCGGTTGCTGTGGCTCTTGCGGGGCTTGAGTCGGTTCCACGACCACCGTCACAACAATAGGCTCGGGCGCCACCGGCTGGGCAGTGGGAGTCGCCGGCGCGGCGCAGGCGGTCAAAGCGACCGCCAGCAGGATAAATAATAGTCTCTTCATTTTCTTTCGCTCCTTTTTGAATAGTTAATCAATCTTAGCCCGGCGTCAAGTATGTGTACACGGCTCGATTCGATTTCCACTTTTCAGTTTCGATAGTTCAGTCTGTGTTCACCATAACAACTCATCCCCCAAATGTACCCATGCGCCTCTGATATAATTTTTGCCATGCTCACATCTGAACAGATCGAAAACAAACTGGATCGCATCCTGTTGAAGGTTCAAAAGCCCGGTCGCTATGTGGGCGGCGAACTCAACAGCACGTTCAAAGATTGGGATTCGGTTCAGACCCGGGTCGCGTTCGTCTTCCCCGATATTTACGACATCGGCGTCTCGAATGTGGGACTCAAGATTCTCTACGACCAAGTGAATCAACGCGACGACGCGCTTGCCGAACGCGCCTACGCCCCATGGCTGGATATGGAAGCGCTCATGCGCGAGCATGGGATTCCGCTGTACGCGCTCGAATCAAAACGACCTTTAGCCTGCTTCGACCTCGTCGGCTTTACCCTCCCTTACGAGACCCTCTACACCAACGCGCTCAACGTCCTCGACTTAGCCGGCATCCCCGTCCGCTCCGCAGACCGCGACGAGACTCATCCCATCATCATCGCCGGCGGACATTCCACCATGAACCCCGAACCCATGCACGCGTTCATCGACGCGTTCGTGATCGGCGAGGGGGAAGAAGTAATCCATGACATTATTGATACTGTGCAAACGTGGAAAGTAGAAAGTAGAAATCCACTTTCCACTTTCCACCGCAAAGATGTATTACAACAACTTGCTCATATCCCCGGCGTTTACGTTCCCACTTTCTACGAAACCAACTATCTCGAAGACGGCACTGTCTCGCACATCGAGCCTACAATTCCTGATATTCCAAAAATTGTTACCAAGCGTGTCGTTGCCAAACTGCCTCCCCCGCCGACGAAGTTCATCGTCCCCAACATTGACATCGTCCACAACCGCGTGTCGGTGGAGATCATGCGCGGATGCACGCGCGGGTGCCGCTTCTGTCACGCAGGCATGATCACGCGTCCCGTCCGCGAAAGACCCGTAGATGAAGTGGTCGAGGCGCTCGAGGCGGCGATCAAATCCAGCGGCTTTGAAGAGATCGCGCTGTTGTCGTTGTCGTCGTCCGATTACACCAATGTGTTGGAGTTGGTCACAAAAGTTGGGGAAAAATTCGGCGGCACACATCTCAAAGTTTCATTGCCGTCGTTGCGAATCGAATCGGTTTCGATTGACCTGATGGAAAAGCTGAAAGACAAACGCTCCGGCGGATTTACGCTCGCGCCCGAAGCCGCCACCGAACGGATGCGCCGCATCATCAACAAATATATTCCCGATGAAGACATCCTCAACACCACGCGCGAAATCTACTCGCGCGGCTGGACGACGATCAAGTTGTACTTCATGATCGGGCATCCGAGCGAAACGCTGGAAGATGTGCAAGCCATCGCCGATTTGTGCAAGCGCGTCATCGCCGAGGGACGCAAAGTGGCGGGGATGCGCGTCAAATTGAACGCGGGCGTGAACACGTTCATTCCAAAATCACAGACGCCATTCCAATGGGTTTCATGCGACACGCCGGAGCAGATCCGCGCCAAACAGACTCTGCTTCGCCGCGAATTAGGGCGCGACCGAAACATCAAATTAAGTTTTGCAACGGCGGAAGATTCGTTTTTGGAAGCATGGCTCTCGCGCGGCGACAGAAAAATGGCGGAGGTCGTTTACTCCGCGTGGAAGAGCGGCTCGAAGTTCGACGCATGGCAGGAGGGAAAAAATTACAGCGCGTGGATGAACGCCTTTGAAGAACACAGTCTCGACCCGCTGTTTTACACACACCGCCAGCGTCGCACAGACGAGGTCTTCCCGTGGGAACATATCACTGCCGCTGTTCGCAAAAACTTTTTATTCCAAGACTTCAGACAATCGCTCGAAGGACAGATCCGCGTGGATTGCCGCTTGGATTGTTTCGCCTGCGGAATTTTGCCTACGTTCGCGCAGATGCGCCGTGAAAACCCCGGTGAGGTGTGGAAGTGCCCGGACGTGAAATCGCCTTCGCGGAAAGTGATCAGTGATCAAGTGATAAGTAATCAGTTATCAGTGGTTGGGGATTAACGGTTACATGCCTGCTGTGAAAAAACAATTCATTGACAAACTGATGCGCGAACGCGACAAGTTCGAGTTGACCTTGAACCGCGTCGGGTACTCGCGCCGCATGACGTTGAAAGGCGTTACGGGGAAATGGTCGATCAAGGATATTCTCGCGCACATCCTTGGCTATGAACTATATATCGTGGATCGCATGAACGAAATTTTGCACGGGCAAGTGTACACGCCCTGCAAGACTCAATCCGCGTTGGATGCTTTCCGCGAGGAGTTCGGCTATCCCGATTTTGGCTCCCCCCTGCTGGACGACGACTCGCCGAACGAGTGGGTGGTGGAGAAATATAAAAACGTCTCGCTGGAAGATATCGTCGCGCAGGAAATTCAAGCATTTTCGTCCATTGTGACCATGCTCGAAAAGATGTCGCAAAAATTGATTGATGAGCATACTCTCTTCGACCGCATCGCCAACAACACATTCAAACATTACCGCGAGCATCTGAGGGATATTCGTCAGTGGCTGAAGACGCAGGCGGTAAGGCAAGATTAATCTTGCCCTACAAATTTCATGCGGATACGAATCACATTCTCCAAACAGGGACCGCTTCGCTACACGGGGCATCTGGACTTGCACAAGTTGTGGGAACGCGCCGCCCGCCGCGCCGAACTTCCGCTGGCGTATTCGCAGGGATTTCACCCACAGCCGAAGATGAGTCTCGCGGCGGCTCTGCCGTTGGGGTTTTCGTCCGCGTGCGAGGTATTGGATATGCGTCTCGAGCGCGATGTCGTTTTAGATGGACTGCGCGAACAACTCAACGAAACGCTCCCGCCGGGCATCCGCGTTACACACATCGAACAAGTGGACGAGCGCGCGCCCGCCTTGCAGACGCAGGTGGTCGAGGCGGGGTACAAGGTCGAATTGACCGAACCAGTTGACCCGTCGGAGTTGAAGCGGAGGATCGAGTCGGCAATGGCATCCGAATCCATCCTCCGTGAACGTCGCGGAAAGAAGTATGATCTGCGTCCATTGATCCATTCCTTGGAAGCGGCGGATGATACAATCGTGATGTTGCTGGCGGCGCGCGAGGGCGCAACGGGCAGACCCGAAGAGGTGTTAGATGTGTTAGGCATCGCGTTCGAGGAGACGAAGATCGAGCGGACGCGGTTGGTATTCAACGTCCCGCATGAATCGTAGTGACGACTTCAGTCGTCAACTGCTTTAACTATTAAGAACGGCTGAAGTCGTTACTACTTATCAATTCTCTTGGAGGAGATATGGCATTACTTGGAGCGTTTTTCTTTGGTTTTGTGCCGATGTTTGTGTTCGCGGCATTCGTGAACTGGCTGGATCGGTATGAGAAAGAGCCGAAACTCTTGCTCGGCGCGGCGTTCGTGTGGGGCGTGGTGATCGCCGGGGGCGGCGCGTATATTTTGAACACGGTATTCGGCATCGGCATCTATGTGCTGACCGGCTCGGAAAGCGCGGCGGATTTCGGCACCACCTCCATTGTCGCGCCGATCATCGAGGAAGCGTTGAAAGGGCTGGCGGTGGGCGTGGTCTTCCTGCTTTTCCGCAAGGAGTTCGATTCGATCCTGGATGGCGTCGTCTACGGCGCAATCACCGCCATGGGCTTCGCCGCGATCGAAAACGTGTTGTACATTTATCGCAACGGTTTTCAGCAAGGCGGCTGGGAAGGTTTCTGGGTTCTGGTGGTGGTCCGGGTGGTCTTGGTTGGCTGGATGCATCCGTTCTTTACCGCGTTCACCGGTATCGGCTTCGCCCTGGCGCGTATGAGCAGAAATATACTGGTAAAGATCATCGCGGTGCCGGCGGGTTATGTGGTTGCCGTGCTCACCCACTCGTTCCATAACACCTTCGGTTCGCTCGTCGGCGGCGAGGGCGGGTTCTTCCTCGGCATCCTCGCCGATTACTTCGGCTATTTCATTATGACCGTGTTCATCATTTGGATGATCATGCACGAGCGCAACATCTTGAAGCGGCAGTTGGTGGAGGAAGTGAACAGCGGCGCGATCTCGCAACAGCAATACAAAACCGCCATCTCGTTCTTCCAGTTCAACGCGCATATTTCGGCGCTCACATCCGGGAGTTTCGGTCCCACGAAACGGTTCTATCAGGTGTTGGGCGAATTGGCGCATAAAAAGGAACAGCTCGCCAGGGTTGGCGATGAGGCGGGGAATATGAAGATCATCGAGGGCTATCGCGCCGAGTTGATGAGGCTCGCGCCGGTGGCGAAGGTGTGAGCAATCACACGATGCCGCCGCAGTTGAACTGCGGCGGCATCCTTCGCATGTGATAAAATTTTTTCACCCGCCCCCGTAGCTCAGTGGACAGAGTGTCGGCCTCCGGAGCCGAAGAGCGCAGTTCGAGTCTGCGCGGGGGCGCAGGATACCGCCGCAAGGCGGTTTTTATTTTTAACCGCTAAGAGCGCAAAGATTTTTGGCTCTACCGTTATTAACGGGAAAGCCCAAAAACCTTAGCCACGGATTTCACAAATTCACACGGATTGTCTAAGAAATTCGTGAACATCCGTGTAAATTCGTGGCAAAGAATCTTCCTGCGAGTCTTATTCCCGTCAGAAACGGGAGAGCCAGATTTTTAAAAGGTTTTTTAGCGGTCTTCGCGCGCTTTGCGGTAAAAGATTTTTCTGCATTACAATTCATGCGCGATGAAAAAATTCATTTCGATCTGTTGGCTGGCAATCTTTTGCGCGGGCTGTAGTTTTTCTGTGGATGTGATCGAAGCGGACACGCCGACCGCGTTAGTCGTCACTTCGACGTTACCGGCCTCGCCGACCTCGAAGCCCAGCAAGACTCCGCTTCCGCCTCTTCCCACGAGTACAGTTGCTCCGGCCGCGGGGACGACCTCCACACGGGTGAATGTGCGCGGCGAACCATCCACAGCGGGCGAGGTGGTTGGCATCATCCCGGCAAACACGGAGGTGGAGATCGTCGGCAAAGATCCCGGCGGGAATTGGTGGCAGATCAAGTATCCGCAAGCGGCGCAGGGGGTGGGATGGGTGACGGCGGAGTTCATCGTTACCACAGGCGAGCCAGCCGTCCCTGTGGTGGGAGGCGCGGGGGTAAATCCGAACGGCGATCAGGTGGCGATCATCCAACAGCAACTCAATGTGCGCAGTGGACCCGGCACGAGTTTCAATTCCATCGGCACATTGAACGCGCGAGATGTGGTCACGCTGACGGGTAAGGATGCGAGCGGCGCGTGGTTGCAGATCGTTTTTGCGGCGGGACCAGACGGACTGGGTTGGGTGAATGCGGCGTTCACTCAGGCAACCAGCGTGGATTCGCTCCCGATCGTGACGGACGCGGGGCTGGTGATCGGCACCGGCACGCCGGGGAATACCGCCATCCCTATTGAGCCAACGGTTGCGCCTGCCTTGCCGGATCATGATTCGGCGGTGGCGCCGGCGGTGAATATCACGTTGACTGCGGGAGGGACGCGCTCCTTCCATTATTCGAGCGATGTCTCCTCCCCCATCGGCGACGCGGAGGATTGGATTCAGTTCAAGACGTTTTCGGCGAATACCACATTAGAGTTGGAGTGCGCGGGGAGCGGCTCGTATATCGCGGAGTTGTTGTTGAACTATTCGGTGGTGGGGTCGCTTGTGTGCGGGAAGATCATTTTGTTCCTCAGCGACCCGAGCGGGGTGTACGCGGTGCATTTCGTTTCGTCGCCCACCGGGGGGTTGGAGTATACGAAATACACGTTGAAGGTGGAGGCGATCCCATGACCTTTGTTTTATTGCATTTTGATTGTGCCAGTTTGTACTAAGAAACCTTTTATGGTAGAGTTAATCGAATAAACATACAGGCCGTTTTTTGGACGCTGAACACGTTGATTCAAAAAGCGTATCTGTGCGTTCTTCCGCGCGGGTCAGTGTTCTACATTTCGTGTCAGATAACTTTACATTCAACGAGGGATGTCCTGCATGGCTACTGAGAGGATACCGGATATTATCATCGGGCGGTTGCCCATTTATTTGAGGGCGTTGCAACGGCTGTCTGACCAGGGGATTCAAACCACTTCGTCGCAGGACTTGGGGGCGATCGTGGGTATTTCTGCCGCGCAGATCCGCAAGGATATTTCACAATTCGGCGAGTTCGGCAAACAAGGGACGGGGTATTCGATCTCTTACTTGATGGAAAAATTGAGAAGCATCCTCAAGATGGATCGCGTTTGGGATGTGATCATCGTGGGCATGGGCGATATCGGTCACGCGCTGGCTCATTACAATGAGCTCGCCAATCGCGGCTTTCACGTGAGTATGGTGTTCGATAACGACCCGAAAAAAGTGGGGCAGCCAGTGGGCGATTTTCAAGTTCTCGATTCGGCAGGCATGATCGAAAAGATCAAGCACCACAAGATCAAGGTGGCGATGTTGTGCGTGCCCGCCGCGTCGGCGCAGGGCGCGGCAGACCAACTGGTGAGGGCGGGGATTAAAGCCATTCTCAATTATGCCCCCATCAGCATCAACGTGCCGGAGGATGTGAAGGTGCAGTACATCGACCCGGTCACGCATTTGCAAAGGATGACGTATTATTTGTAGGGGCACAGAACTGGAAACTGGAGGCTTGCCGCCTCGAACACAAATTTATGAATACAAGCGTATCCACAAAAAGAACTCCAGCCTCTTTTTTTATCCTGGTATATGTCTTGACCCTTCCATTTTGGCTTCTTAGCACGGTGATTAAAGCCGAAGGACTTCCCGATAATCTGCCAATCACCGACGTTGGAGCGACCTTCGTCCCTCTCATCGCCGCTTTAATCCTCGTGTATAGAGAAGAGAATTTTGATGGAATCAAACGGTTATTGAGCAAGACCTTCGATTACAAGAACATTAAGCGAAAGGTCTGGTACCTCCCTGTTATTTTTCTGATGCCGTTTCTGGATACCGTTACGCATCTTGTGATGCGCGTCACGGGTCTGCCTGTCCCCGCTTCATGGCACATTCCCTCCGCCGCGCCGCTTGTCTTTCTTGCGTTCTTTTTTGCCGCGGCAGGCGAAGAATTAGGTTATATGGGATACGCCATTGACCCCATGCAAGAGCGCTGGGGAGCGTTGAAAGCCGGCTTGCTGATGGGCGCGATCCACGCAATCTGGCATTACCCATCCATGATTGAGCTCGGTCAAACTCTACCGTTGATGGCATGGGGCACTCTGTTTACAGTCGGGATACGAATTCTGATCGTCTGGGTATATAACAATGCTGGAAAAAGCGTCTTCGTGGCGATTCTCTTACACGCCATTGGCAATACCGCGAGAAGCATTTTCCCGGGCGGACGTACAGCCTTTGAGTTGGGCAATGCCGCAGTTGGCTATGCGCTGGTTGTGATCGCCGCCCTCGTAGTTATTTTCTTGTGGGGACCGCAAACTTTATCGCAATACAGATTCTCAAGTGGTAAAAAGGTCTGATCATCTTACACAACGATTTTGGCGACGTAGATCGCAAAGCGCGCCGATTCAGAAAGAAAAATCTGCGTTATCAGCGTGAATCAGCGTTCCGATTTTGAATGTGTAAGGCAATCAACAAAAAGGTTTAATGCATGAATCGACCGGCAAGAAAAGCGCCTATTCTCTTTTTTATTTTCCTCATCGTTTTGTCCCTCGCGTGTTCCAGCATTACGCTAGCCAACGATAACAATTCCCCCACGCCTCAACCTGTTTTACAGACTCGGCAAATCGGCTTCGATTTTTCGGGGCAGGTTCCCTCCGCGCCAAAAGGCGATTCATCCGCCAGGCGTCACCTCTTCCTGCACGAATATGCCATGCCATCGGATGGGTTTATTAATGGGATCATGTATCTCAACGACAGCGACAAAGCCGTTGAACAATTCGACTTGCTGATCCTGCGTCCCAACGATGCTGGTTGGAAGGTCGTCTATCGCATCCGCGTATCCGACGACTCACCCCCCGCCCAAACTGGGACCACCGTAGTAAAACTGCCGTCACCATTGACCGTCCAAACCAATGACATCTTTGCCCACTGGCAGGATACCCCGAACGGCGCAATACCGCTCAACATCGACGAAGCCTCCATGGACGGTTTCAGCGTGGGACAATATGGCTTCCAATCTTCCGACGTTGCAGTGGGGCAACAGATCGATCTCAACGGATTTATCGGGGAGCGTGATTACTTCATCAACCTGGTGTTTTCATCCGACCAATAACCTGAAGGGTAAAGCGCAATCTACTCGAATCAAAAACGCCGATGTTTGCTTGACTCAGCAAACATCGGCGTTTTTCGCGTCCCAAAATTTATTCTCGTATTCTGATTAACCTTAATGGGCGAACTGTAGACTATGTCATGCTGAATATTATGAATCTGAGCGCAACGAAACATCTCCACGACTCAAACAGAGACCTTGCGCTACCGATCAGTATGACATCTTGCAGGGGATCAGGTTAACCTGAATAAAGCCCGCATATCAAACCTGCGGCAAACTACGCCGCAAAATGTTATACATTGGGATCGCCTTCACCGTGCCCTCTACCACGCACGTCATCGGCGTATCCACCAAATACGCGGGGATGCCCAAGGATTTCGTCAACAACTTATCAATGCCGCGCAAGAGCGCCCCGCCGCCACATAACGCCACGCCTCGGTCAATGATGTCCGCGACCAATTCGGGGGGAGTTTTTTCCAACACGCGGCGACCAGTCTCGACGACCGCCTTGAGCGGGTCTTGTAAGGCTTCGACGATCTCGCCGGTCGTCAATGTGACCGGGCGCGGCAAGCCGGTCACTTGATCCTGTCCCTGCACTTCCATGCTGTTCTCGGTATCTTGTGGAACCGCCGCGCCGATCCTTGTTTTGAGTTGTTCGGCAGTCACCTGCCCGATCACCACGCCATATTTCCTGCGCACATAATTAACAATGGCGTCATCGAAGTCCATGCCGCCAGAGCGCAGAGTCTCCGCAGAGACAATGCCATACATCGCCAACACAGCCGCCTCAGTGCAACCGCCGCCGAGACAGATCACCATATTGCCCGAAGGCGAACCAATCGGAAGGTCCACCCCGATTGCCGCCGCAAGCGGCTGTTGGATGAGGAACGCCTCGCGGCTTCCCGCCTCCAGCACTGCTTCGTATACTGCGCGCCGCTCCACGCTGGTGACGCCGTTGGGGACGGAGATCATGACGCGCGGGCGAAAGATGCGCATGCTTCCGCTGGTGCGTGAAAGCAGGTACGAGAGAAGCGTCTCGGTGATTTCATAATCAGCGATCACGCCGTTCTTCAACGGGCGCGCCACTTCGATGCTCTCCGGCACGCGGCCGTACATATCGCGCGCCTCCTGCCCCACCGCCACCATCTTTTGCTCGATCGCCTCGATCGCAACGATGGTCGGCTCCTGAGCCAGCACCTGAGTCGCATCCGCCAGGCGGGTGAACATCGTTCCCAGGTCGATGCCCAGGTCTTTTGAAAACATTGCCATTCGTGTTTTTCTCTTTCCCGTTTCGTTGGAAGTGAACCGATGATACCTGAAAGACAATTCATTGTCTAGCAGAATGTTTTAAACTTAAAAACCTTGTCATCTGACAGCATTGCGCTATCATTGTCTCGAAAAATTTTGAATCAAACAAAAGGAGATTCAAATCCTCATGAAGCGCTATTGGAAGGTCGCCGTTCTCGCCAACATCAAGGACGATTCACAACCCAAGCCGGAGGGCGTCCCGCCGGATGCCTTCTCGGACTTCGACCACATCGAAACGATTGATTCGCTTCGCGCCGCCATTGAAACTGATGGGCACAAAACGGTCTTCCTCCAAGCCGACAGGGACCTGCCCTTCGCGTTGCGCGATCACCAGCCGGATATCTGCTTCAATATCGCCGAAGGACTCGGCGGCGACGCGCGCGAGGCGCAAGTGCCAGCCCTGCTTGAAATGCTGAGCATCCCCTATACCGGCTCGCGCGTGCTAACCAACGGCATCTCGCTCGATAAAACGCTGACCAAACGCATCTGGCGCGACCGACGGTTGCCCGTGGCGCCGTTTCAAGAGTTCATCGTCGGCGACGAACCGCTTCGACCCGAATTGAAATATCCGCTCTTTGTTAAACCAGCGCGCGAAGGCACCGGCATGGGCGTGGATACAAAAGCCATCGTTACCAAAGAGAAGGAATTACGCGAACGGGCGCAATACATCATCAACACCTACCAGCAACCCGCGCTGGTAGAGGTCTTTCTACCGGGGCGCGAATTCACCGTCGGCATCCTCGGGCGCGCCGACGCGAAACTCTACTCGCGCAACCCCGAATGGTATGAAAAAGACGGCTTCCACCGCTTCCCCATCCTCGAACTGGATATGACGCGTTCCGTTACGCCGAAGGTATACAGCAACGCGTCCAAGTCGAAAGAAGTGGGCGAAGAAGGCGCGCCCGGTTATTTTTGCCCGGCGGTGGTGGAACCCGAACTGGAAAAGAAACTTCGCTATTTCGCCCTGCGCGCGCATCAACTGCTCGGCGCGCTGGATATCTCGCGCACCGACATCCGACTCGACGATGAGGGCAACCCGCGCCTGCTCGAGATCAACACCCTGCCCGGCCTCACGCCCGATTATAGCGACTTGTGCCTGCAAGCCAAAGCGGAGGGGATTCGCTACGAGGATCTCATCCTCGATATTTTGTACCTCGGCGCATCGCGCTGGGGCATGGTGGCTCCGCGCGAACTGCCGCTTCCCGCAAAAAACTGACAACACAAAATTCCAAACAAAACATCGGACAGGTCGCAACCTGTCCGATGTTTTGTTTCCGCAAAAATGAAAATTTTCTTAGCCACACTTGCGTAATAATAGGTATCATCCCGCAATCTGGTAGACAAGGAGTTCACCGAGGAGAAACAATGGATTTCATCAACCGCTTCATCGCCGCCGTTACACAGATCCATCCCACCCATCCGATGGTCGTGCACTTCCCCATCGCGCTGACCGGCGCCGCCTTCCTCTTCATCCTGCTCGCCTGGTGGAGAAAGAGCCCAGCGCTGGAACTCGCCGCCTTTGCGAACATCGCCCTTGCCGCTGTCAGCACCATCGCGGCAGGCGTCACTGGCATGATGGATAACATCAAAAACTACGAAGGCGACGCGCCAAACGCGAGCGTCAAGGTAATGCTTGCCCTGGTTTTGCTTGCGCTCACCACCGGCATCAGCATTGTTCGTTATCGCAACCCGCAAATTTTCAGCGCCGGCAACCGCGCCCTCTACACAGCGGCTTACGGCTTAAGTTTTCTCATCGCTTTCACGCTGGCGTTTCTGGGCGGCGTCATCTTATATGGTTTCTAGGAGAACAATGAAAAAAGTTTTGCTCACAATCGTTTTGACGGGAATCCTCGCCGCCTGTGGTGGCCAGCCCACGGACGCGCCCGCTTCACCGCCGACGAGTCAGCCTGCCCCGGCAACTGAGGCGCTTTCCCCTACCGACACCTCCGCGCCCCCAACCGATACCGCCATCCCGACTGTTATCATCCCCACCACGCCGCCAACCGAGGCGGAGAACCAGACCGCCACAGTGAGTTTTTCCAATGAAATCCTCCCCATTCTCGATAGCCGCTGTAAGAACTGTCACGGCGGACGCGAAACCAAAGAGGGATTAAATCTCACCACCTATGCGGCGCTCATGGCTGGCTCCGAAAATGGACTCATCCTCACCCCCGGCGACGCCGACAACAGCCTGCTGGCTGAACAGGTGATTACACAAGAAATGCCCAAACGCGGACCGAAGTTGACGCCCCCACAAGTGCAACTCATCGTCGATTGGATCAACCAGGGAGCGTTGGACAACTAGTTTGCGCATGGTATAATCTGCCCGCTTCCACCCAATGGAGAGGTCGCGTAGTCTGGCTTAGCGCGCACGCTTGGAAAGCGTGTAACCCACAAAGGTTCGCGGGTTCGAATCCCGCCCTCTCCGCTGGTAATAAAAAAATCTCCCGAGTACTCGGGAGATTTTTTTATTCAAATCCCTATTACGGCGTTGGCGTTGCGGTAACTTCCACCGCAGACCCGACGTAGAGCGCAAAATTATTTGGCGAAACATCTGCCGAGTGACCGGTGGGAACCATGCCTTGCGTTGTCAAAACCGCGAACAACGTAGAGTCTTCCCAATTGCCGTTGCCAAAAATGTTGTTGCCGGTGGCAGTTGCATCCGCGCGCTGTGAGCCCAACTGCATGGCATCGTAGCTGGACAGGTCCAACCCGCCGCTACGCGCTGTGAGCGCCGAGTTATGACACGAGACACACCCAATCGCATTGGCATACCATTGCCCGTTTTCCACAAACAGCGGTTGAATATCCCGATACGTCGCTTCGCAGTCTTTCCCGTTCATATCGGTGAATGGAAAGGCTTCACTTTCAGGGGCGCCTGCCGAAACCCACGCGCCGATCAACTCAGTCGCGGAGACCTGGCATTTATCAAACTCGTCCGCCGCGCCGCCCATGGAAGAATCGACATGGCTGGCGGGAATCAAGGTGGGGACCGGAGTGCGTTCCACAATTTGGCTCGCGCGCGCGCACTCGAAGGAAAACCCGCAAGACCAAAACAACAGGGCGGTGATCCAGACCACCAGCGTTGCAAGAAAGGCGATGATCGTGGTGTAAATTAATTTTCTAACATCATTCATAATCGAAATCCCTATTCTGCAGGTTGTAATGTGCGCAGGAAGTTAACCACATCCCAGCGCTCAGACACGGTCAGGTTTTCGTTCAGGGCGGGCATGCGTCCATCCACGCCATTGGAGATGGTCAGGAACATCGAACCGTCGCTCTTGGATTGCGCAATAGCGGAGGTCAGGTCGGCAGGCTTGAATTGGATAAGAAATGGGGCAACCGGTCCGCTCCCGGCGCCATCCGCGCCGTGACACATTTGGCAGTTGATCGCGAACAATTCCGCGCCGCGCGCCAGGGAGGCGTCATCCGCTATGGTGGGGTTTTCGGGCGCGCCCATGCCGGGGATGACGATCGCCCCTTCTATTGGAACAGATTGACTGGGCGGAGGAAGCGGGTCTTCCATCGCGCGATAGGATGGCTGGATCTCCATGAAGCTGACCCAGTCGATCTTGATGATATCGAACATGAAGAGTTCGAGAATTCCGAAAAGGATACCGAGGGTGAGGAAAACCCAGAATAGTTGTTTCAAAAGTCTCATAGTTGCCGCGCCTCCGCGGGTTTGACAGATTCAGCGCCGAGCGTATTCATGGCGTCGGTAAATTTTTTGGCGTCGTCTTCCGCAACCCGAAAGAAGACGGCGATCTTTCCATCGCTCACCTCGTCGACATATTCCAACGGGCGATAATTCGGGAAGTAACTATCCAAAAAGACGCCGAGGAAGGTGGCAAGGAGCGCAAACAGCATGGTCATTTCGAAGGTCACAATTGCGCCAGGCGGGATCGGGGTAACGTACTGCCCGCCTACTTGAATGCCATAGAGATGGGGCGTTCCAAAATTGAGGAAGATGCCAAACAGAAAGCCCGCCGCCGCGCCGCCCATCGATAGTTTCGATACGTTCGTCCATGGATGCGGGCGCCCTAAAATTTTATGCGCCACCGGCACGCCGGAAATCACATTGATGTTTTCATCGCCCACGCCCATCTCGTGCAATTTTTCGATGGCGCTCGCGGCGGGGTCTAGGTCTTCGAAGACAGCAAGTAAAGTTGCTTCAGACATGGTTCGCTCCATTTATTCGAATTCGCTGATCGTTGGGAGTTTCGCCTTACCCACTTTGCGAAGCGAGTGAGTCATCTGCCCTTCTTGCACCTCCCAGACCGGGATCAAAGGGATGAGGCGGGAAACGATCATATAGAACAGGAGGAACATGGAGAATGTTCCAATGGTGAGGAAGATCTCGAGACGCGGTTCAAATAATTTCCACGTGAACGGCATACGGTTGATGGTGAGCATGACCGGAATGATCAAATAACGCTCCCAATACATGCCAACGTTGATCATCAGACCGATCAAGGCAAGCAACCAGGGGGTTTCACGCACTTTCTTACTCCACAGCAACAGCGGCGGAATGACGATGTTGAAAAACACGAACTGAATGAACATCCATGCCATGGGACCTTCTTCCAACCAGTGCAAAAGATCATCGGTTGCCTTGTCGCCGCCGTACCATTGCACGATATAGTCGTTGAAGAAGAAGTATGTGTAAGCGAAGGTGACCATCAGCATCAACTTGCCGAGCGCGTCGAAGTGCTCTTTGCGGATGAAATAGTCCATGTGCTTCATGGTGGCGCGCATCACAAACAGCACCATCGCCACCGCGCCCATACCCGAATGCAAAGCGCCGAGCACGAAATACGGACCGAACACGCTGGAAGACCAGCCCGGGCGCATCGCCATGGCAAAGTCCCAAGACACGATGGTATGCACAGAGAACATCACAGGGATGATGGCAAAGGCGAAGAAGTTCATGGCGACCGTGAGATGCCGCCACTCGCCCTCTGTGCCGCGGAAACCGAGCGCGAGGATTTTGTAGAACGTCTTGCGCCAGCCGGTGGAACGATCGCGCGCCATGGCAAGATCAGGGATGAGCGGCAGGAACAGGTACATGGTACTGCCAAGAACATAGGTGGAAATGGCGAGCAAATCCCACATCAAGGGCGAGTGAAAGTTGGGCCACAACTGCCGCGCGTTCGGGATGGGAAACATCCAATACGAAAGCCACACACGACCCATGTGCATGAAGATGCTCGCGCCCGCCTGGATCAAGCCGAAGGTGGTCATTAGCTCGGCGGCGCGGGTAAACGGACGGCGGAACTCCGCCTTGAACACGCGCAGGATCGCGGAGATAAAGGTCCCCGCATGGCTAATACCGATCCAAAACACGGTGTTGACGAGGAAGATGCCCCAATAGGCTGGTCGCATCACCCCGCCAACATACAAGCCTTCATTGATCATATATCCCCAGGCAAAGAAGAAACAGGTAACAACCAGAAACGCCAGCACGCCCAACACTGCCCAGAACTTCCACGAGGTCGTGTGCATGGATTCCATCACCATCGCGTTCATCTCGCCGCGCGGCTTGGGATCGTACATCAAATACTGTTTCGGATCTTCTTCGTGGTGAGAGTCGTGCGCTTCATGCGCACCGGATAAATATTTGGAAGTAGCGGTCATGAGTTAACCTTCCTTGAGGTAGGTCACGCGCGGCAGGGTATTGAGTTCTTCGAGGTGCTTCACACCGCGTTCCTGATGAGCCAGCTGACTGACCAGGCTCTCCGGGTGATCCACACGCCCAAAAGTGATCGCGCTTGCCGGGCAGGCTTGCGCGCAAGCGGTTGTGAACTCGCCGTCTTCAACCTCGCGCCCTTCAGACTTGGCTTTATCTTGAGCCTTGTGGATGCGTTGAATGCAGAACGTGCATTTTTCCATCACACCGCGGCGGCGGACGGTTACATCCGGGTTGAGTTGATTATGAAGCGGGAAGACGAGCGTCCCGTTCACCATATTTCCAAGTTCGGGAACGGTATGGTAATCGCGCCAGTTAAACGAACGCACCTGATAGGGGCAGTTGTTGGCGCAATAGCGCGTGCCGACACAACGGTTATACACTTGCAAATTGAGGTCTTCCGCCGGGCTGTGGGGAGTGGCAAACACTGGGCAAACAGGCTCACACGGCGCGTGACCGCATTGCTGGCAGAGCATCGGCTGAAAGGGAGTCGCCTGCACGTGCGGATATTCCCCATCCCAAAAACGTTCGATCCGGATCCAGTGCTGGGTTCGCCCATAGCCGGCGTCTTCCTCGCCCACGAAGGCAAGGTTGTTCTCCATGGCGCACGCCGCAACGCATGCCTGACAGCCGGTGCAAATATCCTGGTCGATGGTCATCCCCCACTTTCCTGCCGCGGCTTCGGCGATGGCGCCTTTGGCGCCAACGAGATTTAAATCAACGGTCATGATTATTTCTCCTCGGGAAATCCCTCGCCGTAGACGCCGATGCGGCTTTCGAGGCGGGATAGGTATTGTTTACGTCCGGTCTTTTCAATCTTTACTTTCATGCCCGCAAAGGCAAGATCACCGGCTTCATTGAAATGCGCGCCGAGCACATCGGCTGGATTCGCGCCGCGTTGCATGGCATCGCCCACAAGCCCGCCATGCGGCACAAGCCCCATAAATCGGTCCTGCGGCAGTTTGGCTGTGGCAAACCTTCCATAAGCGGTATGACCTTGCCCGAAGGGCATGGCAACCACCTCCGGGTGGATGGCTGGATACTCGTACACTGCCACTTCCACCTCCCCGGCTTCGCTGATGATCTTCACTACGTCGTCGTTTTCAACACCGAGATGATGAGCGGTTTCAGGGTTGATCGCCACCCACGAATTCCACATGACAGTGGTCATCGGGTCGGGCAACTCTTGCAACCATGGCTTGTTGGCGCCAGCCTCGCCCAACGTCGGCGAAACGAATGGGATAAAGAAGAACTCGCCGTCGCCGGCAAATTCTGTCTCTTTGACGGCAATCGCCTTGCTGAGCGCGCTTGCGGAGGATGATGAAGTAGAAACTCCCGCCGCAGACCACCAGCCGCCATGTTGCTGAAAGTAAGAGGCGAAGGTGTTGATCTCTGGCGCAACGAATGAACCATCGGCGCGAGGGATGAGGGTGGAAATTTTGTTTCGAATGAAGGCAACTTCGTCGGTGAAGGGCAATGCTTCGGAAAATTTTCCGCCAGCCAACCGCGCCGCTTCGATCAACACGTCGGCTGTGGAACGCGTATCGCCCATCGGCGAAACCACCGGTTGCGCGCCTGACAGCACCGATTGCATGGCGCCGGTCGCAGAACGCTGGTACCCCCACGCTTCGAGACCTTGATGATCGGGGAAGATATAGTCGGAGGCGAGAGCGGTCTCGTCGGGGAATGTTGCGAACGAGATCACAGTAGGAATAGATGCAAGCGCCTCGGCAAAACCTAGCGATTTTGGCAATTCAAATAGCGGGTTGACCCCATGAATGAACAGGGTTTTCACGCCGCCGCTCTTCAGCGTTGTGATGAAGTCTGCCATTTCTTTCGCGCTGGCAGGGCGATGGTAAACATCTTCGTTCGGTGACAGCGGAGAGATGAACACGCCGCCGGGTTTGCCGTAGTTTTCAACTAACGCGTTGAATGCAAGCGCCGCTTCTGCTGTGAACAGCCCGTTGCTCTGCCCTAATGCCTGCCCACCGGGGATGGCAAGCGGGGCTTGCGCCTGGGCGATCAAACTGGCGATATGCTCCAGTTGTTCCAGCGAAACGCCAGATTTCGCGGATACCTCTTCGATGTCGACAGAGGCAAACGCGCGAGGGGTTGTTCCGCCTTTTGCTTCCGCCACGAGCCGGCCGAGGGCAAGGGTAACCAAGCCTTCCGTCCCGGGAAGAAGCGGAATCCATTCGTCTGCTTTGGCGGCAGTCTGCGACATCTGCGATTCAAACTGGATGAGGTATCCGCGCTTTTGTTTATTGCCGCGGCGCATTTTTGCAAAGCCGCGCGTGTAAGCCACTGGCGAAAGCCACGTTTCGAGGAAGTTTGATCCAAATGAAACGACGAGATCGGCATTTGCCATGTCAAAGAACGGCAAGCCAGCCTCTCCCAGGAGGTTCTCAGCCGCCTTGCTCAAGGTGGCGCGAGATTCGAACATGCTCAACGCGCCAAAACGGATCGGGGCAGGCGCGCCGATTGCCTGGGTGAGATCGGTGACCAAATCGTAAAGGTGATCCGACGCGGTTCCTAGCAGGAAGGCAACTTCGGAAGCGTTCGATTTGCTCAAAGCATCCGAAACAACTTGAAGCGCTTCGTCCCAATTCATGGCGGTGGTTGCCAATGCCGCGCCGCGCGCCTGCTTGACGGGGAATTCAACACGATCGGGGTTATACAAGCCGTGCAAGGTTGCCTGCCCGCGCGCGCAGGTCTTGCCGAGGTTGATCGGGTTCGCAGGGTTGCCTTCCACTTTGATGGCGCGCCCTTGCATGGTGCGGACGATCAGCCCGCAACCAGCCGCGCATTCGCGGCAGGTGGTGGCGTAATAGGCGCTCAAACCATTGTAGGTGTACTCCGGCATTTTGGTATACGGTTCGCGCGTCACGTAACGCGAAGCGGGACCGCAACCGGTTAATACCGCGGTGGTTGCCGCGCCTGCAGTGGCTAATTTGAGAAAATCACGCCGGGAAATTTTTTGACTCATAGAATATTCCTCTGTGCCCGGATTAATAATGACATGTGCCGCAATCGGTGAGTTTCGTGCGCTTCTTCTCCAACTGGGCAGATACGCCGGCGTCGCCCGTGGGGTTATTTTGGACGTTATCCTCGGTGCGCGACTTGTGGCAGTTAAGACACCACCCCATGTTCATCACCTGCGGGTTCTCGGCGATGGTCACTTTAGTCATGTCGCCGTGACAATTTTCGCAGTTGAGACCCGCCGCCACATGCGGACGATGTGTGAAATGCACAAAGTCCGGCACTTGCGCCACCGGAACCCACGTGAAACCCACGCCGGCGTTCATTGCGTCGACCATGGGCTTGAGAAGCGGACTGGTTTGTGTTTTTGCAATTTGCTGATGGCATCCCCAGCATTTGTTGATGGTCGGCAAACCGGGAGACGGTCCGCGCAAAGCGCCGGGATGGCAATACAAACATTGAATGCCCAGCCCTACGTGTAACTTATGAGTGAATTGAATCGGTTGTTCGGGAGGCTGTTGAGTTTGATAAACCCCATAGGCGGCAAGGCTGAACAGCGACATTACGGTGATCACCACTGCTATCCGCCCCATCGGGCTTAACACCCATTCAAAAAATTTTCGGATCATGCATTCTCCTGGAACGAAGATTTATTCGTGAAATATTGCACGATTTTACCTAATTGAACCAAATTTGTAAACATGAGTTTGCATAACGAATTGTCAGCCATCGTCATGAATGCCATGCGCGTCATTTGAGTTTTTATCGAACAAGTGAATCGACCAAAAATTAACATCGTCATTCAGGGTAATCATTCACCCTGAAAGCGCGCCGAAATTATACTTCAAAAGGACAGGCAAGTACATAAAAGACACAATAGGCGCGTGATATACTTGCCCGGCATGAAAAGAACAACCCGGGTCATCATCATCATTATTCTGGCGTCGGTCTTGGCGATGGCTCTAACCGCTTTCACGCAATCGCTGGCAAGCCGGGCAACCTTCACACAAGCAGACGCTGAAGCCTCGTTCTTCTTCCAAGCCACCACCACCCCCGAACCGGAAGACCAATCTGAAGTCGGATCGACCGATGGCATCATCGTCATGGGAGGCGTGATCTCCCTCATTATCATTATCCCCATTCTGGCGCGTCGAAAACGCTGGGCGAACCAGCCTTCGCAATAATTTTGACACATTAACAAACCTTAAAATCCATTATAATGAGGCATAGTAAGGCGCTGAACAAGTCTATTTCTGCCGCATTGCGGCTCGGCTGTACACTCTCTGGATATTACGAGCAAGAACCTCCCCGTTTTGGGAGTTATTTGAAGAAGTCAAACAAACTATGTATGAAAAAGAAACTGACTTCACCCCCACAACACGTTCGCCGTCTGTGACCTGATCATCGTCACGCGGTTTGACCCACCCCGGCGCGCTTCACCCGGGACGTTGGGTTTGCTCCACATTCCCAGACATTTTTCTCCGTTGACGCGGGGTCTTCGACAGCCGAAACCGACAGGCGGCGCTTCGGTTGTTTTATTTTAAATGAAAAAGATCACTGCCCTCGAAGCGCAAAAGCGAAACCCGAATCGAGTCAATGTGCACCTCGATGGGGAATTCGCCTTCGGGCTGGCGCGCATTACCGCCGCATGGCTCAAAGTCGGCGACGGGTTGGATGATGAAAAAATTCAGCGGCTTCAGGCTGATGACGCGAAAGAACGAGCCATCCAGCAGGCGCTATTGTTTTTGAGTTACCGGGCAAGGTCCGAAGCGGAGATCTGCGAGAACCTGCGCAAACATGAGATCCCGGAAGATGTGATCGAGCAAACGCTCGAACGGTTGCGGCAAGATGGGCTTGCCAGTGATGATCAGTTTGCCCGCGCATGGGTCGAAAACCGAAGCGCCTTCCGCCCGCGCAGTCGCCGCATGTTGGCGATGGAAATGCGACAAAAAGGCATCGACGACGAAACGACCTCAGCCGCCCTCCAATCTGTGGATGATGAAGCGCTGGCGTATGAAGCGGCGCGAAAAAAATCAAGCCGTTTCAAAGAGTTGGACTGGCAGGAATACAGAAGAAAACTTTCAGAGTTCCTTGCCAGGCGCGGTTTTTCCTATTCGACTATTGCGCCCGTAGTGAGAAGAATCTGGAACGAAACGCATCAAGAAGAAAAATCTTTCGAAGAAAATGAGGATACACCATGAATCCGATTATTTTGATCGTTGACATACTGGTATTAGGCGTTGGTCTGGCGGCGGGATACTTCCTTCACCGGTATCAGGCGGAACGCGCGTTGAAAAACCAGCAAGACAAGGCAGATAACATCCTAAAGGTCGCCAATGAACAAGCGCGGTTGATCGAAAGCCAGGCGCGCGAGAACGCGACCAAAATTGTGCAAGCCGCCGAAGCGGAAATGAAAGAACGGCGCATCGAACTCAACAAAGAGACCGAACGATTGGACAAACGCCGCTCGGAGGTGGACAGCCGAAGCGACCGCCTTGAACAACGCGAGCAACAGATCAATAAGCGCCAGTCGCAGGTGGACCGGCGCGGCAACGAGATCGATAAACTGCACGAGGAGCAGGTCAAAAAACTCGAACAAATTGCCCAGCTTTCGCCAGAGGATGCGAAGAAAGAATTGTTCGCGGCTGTGGATAAAGAGGCGCGCGGCGATATGGCGCGCATCATCCGCCAGATCGAGGCGGAAGCGCGCGAAGAAGGCGAGAAACGCGCCCGCAAGTTGATCGCGGACGCCATCCAGCGCGTGGCAAGCGAACACGTGGCGGAGGTGACGCGCGCGGTTGTCACCCTCCCCAGCGAAGAGATGAAGGGGCGCATCGTTGGTCGCAATGGACGCAACATCAAAGCCTTCGAGCAAGCCGCGGGCGTGGATGTGATCGTGGACGATACGCCGGACTCTGTGACCGTCTCGTGTTTCGACTCAGTCCGCCGTGAAATTGGCCGGCGGGCGTTGGCGAAGTTAATTTTGGATGGAAGGATTCACCCCGCGCACATCGAAAAGATCGTGGAAGACGAAACGCGCGCGGTGGAAAAGATCATCAATGAAGCGGGCGAGCAAGCCGCCTACGAGGCGAACGTCTCGGGCTTGCACCCGGAAATCCTACGAATGATGGGGCGTCTCAAATTCCGCACTTCGTATGGTCAGAACCAGCTGGCGCATGCGGTCGAAGTTTCCAAACTGGCTGGTATCCTGGCGGCGGAGATCGGGGCGAACGTCGAGCTATCCAAACTGGGAGGCTTCTTGCACGATATCGGCAAAGCGATGGATCACAACCAGGATGGCACGCACGCGAAACTCGGCGCGGAATATTGCAAGCGTTATGGCGTCAACTCGATCGTGGTGAATGCCATCGAATCGCACCACCATGAGGTGGATCAACTCACCGTGGAAGCGGTCATCACCGAATCGGCAGACGCCATCTCCGGCGCGAGACCCGGCGCGCGGCGCGAGGACCTTGAGGCATACATCAAGCGCATCCGCTCGCTCGAAGAAATGTCGATGTCGTTCGATGGAGTTCAACAGGCTTTTGCAATACAAGCCGGGCGCGAAGTGCGTATCATTGTTAAGCCAGACGCAATTGACGATCTCGCCTCGGCTCGTTTGGCTCGCGATGTGGCAAAGAAAATCGAAGAGACGATGCAATACCCCGGACAGATTAAGGTAACGGTCATCCGCGAGACACGATCGACCGAGATCGCAAAATAATCCAAATCCGTTTAGGCTCAAAATGGCTCAGCCGGAAACAAGCAGAGCAACACAAGAGAAAAAACAATCTGTGAAAGCCGCTCGATCGCAACACGGGACGGCTGTGTCTTCACGAGAGGAATACCTCGCGCTTCTCAATGAGATGACACATGCCATTCTGCTCTCCGAGGATTTTGACGCCACTCTACACGCTTTGGCGATCGATATGGCAAGGCTCATCGGCGCGGACGATTGTTATATCACGCGGTGGGACGCGGAACGACAGTTAACCATCCCCACTGCGACCACAGCAAAACTCCCATTCCAGTATTCGCGGGACGCTGAAAAGAACCCCGAAGTTCATTCTCTCACCGCCTCTGTATTACGAGCCGAGCGCGCGCTTGCCATAGAGGATGTATTCAACTCCCCCTATATCAGTATCGAGATTGCAAAGCGCTACCCAGCGCGCTCGGCATTAGGCGTTCCGCTCATCGCAAGAGAGCGGAAATTGGGCGCGGCAATCATTGCTTTTAACGAGCCTCATCAATTTACGGCGGAGGAAACCGAACGAGCGGAAGAGGCGGGCAACCAGATCGCGCTGGCGCTCTGGAACTTCCAACAAAGCGCGGAGATCCAACATCGCCTCAAAGAGAGCCATGCCCTGGCAAAGATCGGGCGCGCCCTCAGTGAAACCGAGCGCGTGGGCACCAGCGGAGTCTTACAACTGATCGTTGATTCTGCCCGCGAACTCATTCCGCAAGTTGAAAAAAGCGTTATTCATCTGTTAGAAGCAGACGAACAGGCTTTATTTGCCCGCGCTGTTTCCGGCTTCGACGAGGGTGAAAAAAAAATTGAGCGGGTACGGATGCGTTTGGGCGAAGGCGTGGCAGGGCAGGTGATCCGCGAGGGGGTTACGATCAACATCGGAGATATACGGACCCATCCGGATTTCATTCGCGGCGAGTCGTTGCCTGAATTTCGCTCCTTGCTGGTTGCGCCGGTGCAAAGCGGCGACCAACAAATTGGCACGATCAGCGTTCAAAGCGCCCTGGCAAACGCTTTTTCCATGAAAGACGCCGAGTTGCTCAACGCGCTGGGCGTGCAAGCCGCCATTGCCATCGAAAACTCCAACTTGTTCGAGAACACGCAACAACGATTAAAAGAGGTGGGCGCGCTCTACCGAACCAGCCGGGGGTTGGCGGCGTCGCTGGATACGGACGAACTCATCAAGGAAGTTGTAAAACTTCTTCACCAAAATTTCGGCTATTACCATGTGCAGATTTATCTGATCGAACCGGATAGCAGAAACCTTGTGATACGCCACGGTAGCGGATATATTGGCGACACGCTTGTGCAACAGGGACACTATATCCCTCCCGGCGAGGGGATCGCCGGTCATGTGGCGGAAACCGGCGAGTCGTTTATCTCCAACAATGTCGATCGCGTGGTTTTCTTCAAGCGCAGTCCTTTACTGCCCGAAACACAATCCGAAATTGCCGTGCCGATCAAGATCGAGGATCGAGTGGTGGGCGTGCTGGATATTCAACAAACGCCGCCGCACCGCCTCACGGATAGCGACCTGCAACTCATGGTCGCCGTTGCGGACCAGTTGACCGTGGTGTTACAAAAAGCCAATTTATATAATACTCTGCAAACGGCTTTACGCCAGGAACAAACGGTTCGCTCGCAATTGATCCAAAACGAGCGTCTCGCGCTTGTCGGGCGATTGCTTGCTTCTGTTTCCCATGAACTGAATAACCCACTGCAAGCGATTCAAAACGCTCTGTTCCTTCTGAAAGAGGAGGCGGATCTTTCCAGCCAGGCAAAACAGGACCTGGATGTGATTCTAGCGGAAGCAGAACGGATGGCGGCGTTGATCGAGCGTCTGCGCAGCGCCTACCGCCCCATGCGCATGATGGATTTTCAACCCGTGGAACTCAACGGGTTGATCGAGGACGTCCACGCCCTGATCTCCACGCATATGCGTCAAAAAGAAATCGCTTTTGAATTCTTCCCGGACGCCAACCTGCCAACTATTTCAGGCGTGTCGGATCAGATTCGACAGGTGGTATTGAATCTGTTCCTGAACGCGGTCGAGGTGATGAAACCCGGCGGGCGCCTCATCGTTCAGACCCAAGGGTTGGTCTCACAAAACGAAATCCTCTTCACCGTCAAAGATACGGGTCCTGGCATCGACCCTGAAATGCTCCCCAGGGTTTTCGATGCGTTTATCACCAGCAAACATACAGGCACCGGGCTTGGGCTGACCATCACACACGACATCATCCAACAACATCATGGGCGCATTGAAGCGGCGAACGACCCGCAAGGCGGGGCAACATTCACCATTTGGTTGCCAATTCACGAGGAGGGCTTTGAATGAGCGCCAGCGGTCACATTCTGATCATTGACGATGAAGCCAGCCTGCGCCAAACTTTAGCGCGTATTCTTCAACGCGCGGGGTTTGAAGTCACCACCGCCATCAACGGGACAGAAGGATTTTCTCTCGTTTCACAGCACCTGTTTGACATGGTCTATCTCGATATTCGTATGCCGGATGTGAGCGGGCTGGAACTGCTCAAGTCGATCCACGCGAAGTACCCGGACCTGCCGGTCATTTTGTTCACCGCCCAACCCGACCTGAATTCGGCGGTGGAGGCGTTGAGAAACGGGGCAACCGATTATCTCTTGAAGCCGCTCAAGCCTCAGGCTGTGGTCGACCGCACGAATTCTGTTTTGGCAAACCAACACAAAGAACGGCGCAAGCGCGAACTGCAAAGGCAAATTGATTCTTTGCAAGCCGAATTGAACGAGTTGGAAACCCCAAGGGGCGAACCGGCCGAATCGAAGGCTGAGCAGGCAGCCACGGCGGATGACCGCTTTCTCAAACGCGGCGCGCTCACACTCGACCTGCACACTCGCCGCGTCGCGATGAATGAGCGCGTCATCAATCTTCCGCCAACTTCATTCGATTATTTATTGTCGTTGGCGCGTCACACTCCAAACGTGGTGGATTATCAAACGCTTGTCTCCGAAGCGCAGGGCTATGATGCCGATGTGCGCGAGGCGCAAGAATTAACAAAATGGCACATCCATCACATCCGCCAGGCGATCGAGCCAGATCCGCGCAACCCGGTTCATGTGATTAATGTGCGAGGCACGGGGTATCGGCTTGTCTTAGGCTGAGAGTTCGTGGCGCGCAGTTTCCTGTGCGCCTGCGCGAGGCGTCTCATCAACCCGGGCGCGCAACAAGGGGATACAAACTTTTGCCAACTTTATCCAATTAATTCAAACGGTGCGGCGGGGAAGATCAGAGAAAATAAGGAGGCGATGAACCGACCTTCCCTTCCCATGGTAGACACGCCGGTCAAAATCCTTGTGGTGGACGATCACCCCAATACGGCGACGATGTTAGCGCGCGCCATTTCGCAATTAGGTCCTCAGGTAAAAGTTGCTTCAGCCACCAGCGGCAGTGAGGCGCTGCGCCACGCGGGCAACGACGTTGTGGATATTCTAATCACCGACATGGTGATGCCGGAGATGACCGGGTTGGAATTGATCGAGCAGTTGAACAGCAACCCGGCGGGGCGACCGGCGTTTTCCTTCTTGATCACCGCGTACGACGTGCCGGGGTTGAAAGTCAGCGCGAACCGCCTCAAGGTGAAGGAAGTCATTGTCAAGCCGGTTCATCCCGAGCGGATCTGCCAGATCGTCGCGCGCGCCATGGATGAAATGCATCAGGCGAAGACCGTTCACAAAGAGCCAATCCCCCAGAAATCCTTCACGATTTTGATCGCCGACGACCAGCCCGATAACCTCACATTACTCGCCCGTTATCTAAGCAACGAGGGCTACAAACACATCAAAGCCAAAGACGGCGTCGAGACGTTGACGCTTGTTCGAAGCGACATGCCCGACCTGGTCCTGCTGGACGTCAACATGCCGCGCAAAGACGGCTTTGCCGTTTTGGAGGAAATTCGCGCCGACCCCGCCATCCAACACATCCCGGTCATCATCCTCACCGCGGCGAAACTCGACCTCGCCGACATCCAATCTGGGTTGAACATGGGCGCGGACGATTATGTGACCAAGCCTTTCGACCGCCGCGAATTACTCGCCCGCATCCGCACAAAATTGCGCGTTAAGCAGGCGGAGGATGTGATCCGACGGCGGAACCGCGAACTTAACCTGTTGCCTGAAATCGGCAAGGAGTTGAGCGCGCGGCTTAACATCGATGAACTGACAACCGTGTTGCTCAAACGCACGGTGGAAACCCTTGGAGCAATGTTTGGTCATATCCTGATCCTCAATCCAACGGGAACGTATGAAAAAACATTCCGTCTCGAATCATCCTCCTCCGACTTTACGCTACCGCAGGGGTTGTTTGAAATCGTCAACGAGTCTCGCCAGGGGTTCATTGTAGACGACACGCAAACCGACCCGCTCTGGCGGGATGAAAAAGAGGCATTCGCCGGCTCTGCGGTCGTTGTCCCCATGTTCGGCAGGCACAGCCTGCTGGGGATCCTGGTGCTCACAAACGAGCAAACCAAATACTTCACCCTCGATCATTTGCTGTTACTGCAAGCCATTACCAGCCAGGCAAGCATCGCGTTGGAAAACGCCCAGTTATACAACATCGTGTCGCGGGAACAGCAACAATTAGCCGCCGTTCTGCAAAACGCGGCAGACGCAATTCTTGTGTTCGATGCCGAATACCGGCTGACTCTCGTAAACCCAGCCGCTCAAAAGTTATTTACCGATTACGAGACAAACCTTGGGCAAACTTTGGAGGCGGGCGCCGGATACGATTCCTTCCTCGCGCTCCTCAACCAGACTCAGGATACGAACGCTTCTTTCGCAGGGGAGGTTGTTTGGCCCGACCAGCGCGTTTTCTCCGCCTCCGCCACTCCCCTCGAGCAGGGCGGGTGCGTGGTTATCCTGCACGATGTGACGCGCTTCAAGGAACTGGAGCGCGTGAAAGATGAGTTCATCGCGATCGCGTCTCACGATCTGCGAAACCCGATCACGTCCATCAAAGGCTTCGGTCACCTCATCAAACAAGCGGGACCGCTCAACGACAACCAGACTGAATTTGTGGAACGCATTCAGAACTCCACAGAGACTATGAGCGAACTCGTGGAGAACCTGCTCGATCTGGCAAAAATGGATTTGGGCGAGGAACCCGCGTTTGAAATTCTGGATGCCACTCGCCTCTTAACGGACATCGCGGATGAATTTAAACCGCAGGCAGAAGCGAAGGGGCTGTGGCTCACGCTGGGGAAAACCGGGACCAGCTCACACGTGAGAGGAGACGCGTTGCAGATCCGTCAGGCTTTAAGAAATTTGATCGGCAACGCCGTCAAGTACACGCCGGAGGGCGGCGGAATTTCGCTTTCATCTGAAAACCAGCCTGGGCAGGTGTGTCTCCACATTCGGGATAACGGCTACGGAATCCCCGCCTCTGACCTGCCTCACATCTTTGACCGTTTCTACCGGGTGCGAAATAACGGGCATGACGATGTAAAAGGCAATGGGCTGGGGCTGGCAATTGTAAAAATGATCGCCGAAGAACACGGCGGAAGCGTGGCGGTGGAGAGCGCGCAAGGCGAAGGAACCTGCTTTAGCCTGACCCTGCCGCTGGTCGCCGAGGCATAAGGACCAACTTTTCCCAACTTTTCTACACGAATTCCATCGGTCGTTGCGATGAATTCATGCAAAATATGACTACCGAGATCGTTTTCTCAAAGGAGCCAATCATGTCGACTAAAAAATTATTCGTTTTGTTTTTCGCTCTTAGTTTGATCCTGTCAAGCTGTGGCGCGTCAAAGCCCCAATCGTATACCGTTGGGGTCATTGTGGAGATCAGTTGGTTAAGCCCAATTGTCGATCACTTTAAAACCACAATGACCGAATTGGGGTATGTGGAAGGTGAAAATATCACCTATCTCTATAACCCCGAAGTGGGACCCGACCAGGCGGCATTCGACGCCGAAGCGCAACGGCTGATGGAACAAAAGGTGGATATCTTCTTTACGGTCGGCACCCTGACCACGAAAGCCGCAAAGAAAGCGGTGGAAGGCACAGACATCCCAGTGGTGTTCACCCCGGTCATCAATCCCGTTGAAGAAGGCGTAGTGGCGAGCATTGCCAACCCGGGCGGCAATGTGACCGGCGTGCAAATCATAGACCACTCTCCCAAAGGATTGGAATGGGCGCTGAAGATCGCTCCGCAGACCAAGCATGTGTATATGCCCTACAACCCAGCCGACTCGATTTCCATGATGATCGTCAACGGCGGCATGTTGGAGGCTATTGATCAGTTAGGGGTCGAGTTAATGCCGAGTGAAGTGACCAGCGTAGATGAGATGCTGGCGCGCGTCGATACGTTGCCGGAAGATACGATCATCTATCTCCTTTCGCCGCTTTCAAGCCTCGAAGGAGGATTGGAACAACTAAGCCAGGCGGCGAAGGAACGCGGCGTTCCGGTGTTCTCCACGAACCGCGAAATAGGCGCGTCGCCATTCCCCGTGGCGAATTACACCGTAACATTTGCCGGTGAAGCTCAACAAGGGGCGAATATGGTAGACCGAATCTTGAAAGGGCAAAAACCGGCGGATATGCCCGTAGAAACTGCCGAGTACTATCTGGATATCGATCTGGCTTCCGCCGAGGCGTACGGCGTTCACATCCCAGACGAGATCGTCAAACAGGCGAACGTAGTCATTCGCTAGCAAGAAATGTCCTGCAAGCCTCAACAGATTTTCAGGAATGAGGTTTGCAGGACAGTGGAAAATATCACCCACCTAAATCACGAAGGGTCTCGACTTCCAAAACAAGTTATTTCAAAGTTAAAAAGTACAAATATTTTACAAGGAACCATAATATGAGAAACAAAAAAATCGCGCGAAATTTATGGGCGCAAATCACAACCCTGATCCTGTTCGCCATGCTGATGGGCGCTTGCGGCGCCGCCCCTGAAACAAAGACCTACAAAGTAGGCGTTGTCAACTATCTTGATATTTTGCAACCCATTTATGATGGCTTCAAGGCTGGGTTGGCTGATCTGGGTTATGTGGACGGCGAAAATATTACATTCATCTATAACGGCGCGGTGGCGGCGGAGCGATCCGCAATCGAGGCGGAGATCCAGAGTCTGATTGACCAGGATGTAGATATGATCTACGCAATGGGCACTCTGCCAACTCTGGTTGCCAAGGACCTCGTGGCAGGCACGGATATCCCTGTTCTCTTTGCCCCGGTCATTGATCCTGTGGGAGAAGGCGTGGTGGATAGTATTGCCCAGCCCGGCGGTAATGTGACCGGCGTGCAGACCGCCAACTATAGCCCCAAGGGACTCGAATGGTTGCTCGCGATCGTGCCGGAAACTGAGATCGTGTATGTTTTCTATCATCCCAATGACGAGGTTTCGCTGACAGTCTCGCAAGCCCTGCCTGACGCGGCGGAGAACCTCGGCGTTGAACTTGCGCTGACCCCCGTAAATTCCGCGGGTGAAGCATTGCCAATTGTCCAAAGCCTTCCCGCAGGCGCAAGCATTCTGATGATTCCCACGCCAACTTTCGGCGCTTTAACTTCTGTGGAGGAACTTGCTGTTGAACTGCAGATTCCGATCGGGTCGTACGACCAACCAGCAAACAACACGCTATTCTCATACATGGTTGACTGGCCCACGCAAGGCAGACAGGCGGCTCGTATGGCTGACCAGATTCTCAAGGGCGCCAAGCCAGCCGACTTGCCTGTGGAAACAGCCGATCCATTTTTTACCATCAACCTTCCAATCGCCCAAAAACTCGGTATTGTAGTTCCAGACAGTATCTTGAATCAGGCGGATACGATTCTTCGCTAAGATAAACGCTTTTCCGATCCCAAAGGCTTCTGCCCTTTGGGGTCGGGAAAATTCCACTCTCATATTATTTCATCAATTGCTATGCGATCGAAAGTTCTAGTCGGAGACCCTCTATGAGAAAAAGTTTACAAACACGATTGACAGTCTATTTTATAGCCCTAGTGTTGATTCCTTTGTTGATCGTGGGAGCCATAGGCACCTGGCAAACGTACAGGTCCGAGGTTCCCGACGCTCTAGAATCTCAGGATCAGATCGCAAAACGCGTGGCTGAACAGGTCGAAAACTTCATCGAGGGACGCGAAACCGAACTGCGTTCATTGACTGCTATCAATGATTTTTCGAATGCAACACGGGGGGAACAAACCACCCTGCTTTCCAATCTGTTTTCGGACCAGACGGTCTACGAGGAACTGATTCTGACGAACGGTCAAGGCAGGGAATTGATCTTCCTCTCCCGCTTGAAGGTCGTCACGCCTGAGGAATTCGGCAATCGCGCCGGGTCGGAGGAATTCGAGAAACCGAAAGAAACGAACGCCACCTATTTTAGCCCTGTCTCTTTTAACGAAGTTACAGGCGAGCCATATATCGTCGTTTCCGTTCCAATGCTCGACCTTCGGAGCGGCAGGCTCGATTATGTGCTGATCGCCAAGATTCGTTTCAAATCGGTGTGGGACCTTATGGGGCAAGCAGACGTGAGCGGCAGCGGCGCGGTGTACATGACCGATAGCAATGGTTTCGTGGTTGCCCATGCCAATCCTTCCTTCGTTTTGAAAAGAGCGCAAATCACTCCTCCAGCAGAAAATTCATTTACCGCCGGCTTAAGCGGCGCTTCCGCCGCTTTGGCAGTCGAAAAGATTACGTTTAGCGATCAAACCTTTTATGTTCTCGCCGAACAGCCCGCTTCTGAAGCGTTATCGCTGGCTTCCGAAAACATCATTCTGACGATCATCACAACTTTGATCGCGATCGTCGTCGCCGGTTTCTTAGGCGTGCTTGCCGCCCGCCAGATCACCACTCCGATCACCGAATTAGCCGCAACGGCGCAATTGGTCAGCGAAGGCGATTTAACCCGGACGACTCATGTGAGTAATCAGGATGAAATCGGCGCGCTGGCTACGGCGTTCAACCGCATGACATCCCAACTGCGCGACTTGATCGGTTCTTTGGAACAACGCGTGGCTGAACGCACAAAGGCGCTTTCCTCTGTGGCGGAAGTAGGCATCGCCGCTTCCACGATTTTAGAGACAGACGAATTGTTGCAGCAGGTGGTTGACCTCACCAAGGAGCGCTTCAATTTGTATCACGCCCATATTTATCTCTTGAACGAAGCCGGCGACACGCTTGTGCTTGCTTCGGGCGCGGGCGCGGCGGGCAGGCAGATGGTTGCCGAGGGACGCTCGATTCCGCTCGACCGCGAACAGTCATTGGTGGCTCGCGCCGCCCGCGGACGAAAAGGCGTCACGGTCAACGACGTGACGCAAGCGCCGGACTTTCTGCCTAATCCGCTGTTACCCGACACACACTCCGAATTGGCGGCGCCGATGATCGTCGGCGATACCCTCCTTGGCGTATTCGACGTGCAATCGGAGGCTATCGGTCGCTTTACAGACGCGGATATCGCCGTTCAAACCACGCTCAGTTCGCAAGTTGCCGTTGCCGTGCAAAACGCCAATCAATACGAGGAAACCAGAGCGGCGTTGGCGCAGTCTGAAAAGTTGTTCAACGCAAGCGACCGTTTGTCGCAAGCGACCAATTTACAGGAATTGATCAAATTCATCGTAGAGTCGCTGGGGATTCGCGCGATCGACCGGGCTATCTTGGGAAGCCTGGCGTATAACGACAGGGATGAACTGGATGGCATGACCATTATTGCAAACTGGTCGAAGAGCGCCGAACTGCCAGCCTCTCCCATTGACACGCATTATTCGAAAGACATGTTAAGTTCCCTGTCTATGTTCACAAGCCTGGAACCGCTGTTTTTTAGCGACGTATGGAACGACGAGCGCGTGGACGAGGCGACCAGAGCCATCGCCCAAAAGGTAAATTATCGCAGTGTTGCGGCTCTCCCCATCTATATTGGATCGCGTCGCGACGCCATTGTCTTGCTGGAAGGACAGCAACCGCACAGTTTCACGCAAGCCGAAACCCGTCTGCTCGCCTCTCTAAGCCCCCAATTTGCCGCCATTTTGGAGAACCGCCGCCAGTTTGAACGGGCGCAAGAACAGGCAAAACGCGAGGCGATGCTTAACTTGATCACACAAAAGATTCAAAGCGCAACATCGATCGAAGCGGCGATGAAGATCACAGCCCGCGAGTTAGGTCATGCGCTGGGCATGAAGCCCACCCTGGTTTCCCTCGATCAGCCCGTGCCAGCCGGCGACGCTCAAAAAGTTACGGGAAACAGGCAATGATGACATTCACTGGAGCCATGTTCCACTTCTTCTTCCCGAACGCGCAAGGAGTCATGAAATGAACTATTCAACACCCGCCTTTTCCGAAGATACCCTGAGGCGAAGACGCAATGCCCTCATTGCGACCGGTCTCTATCTGTTCGCCAGCGTCATCGTAAGCGGATATCTACTGCTTCAGTTTTCTCAAGACCCTTCCTGGCAGATCAAAGTCGCAACGACCACGATGCTTGCCATGTCTATGGCGTGGGTCGTCTCCTTGTATATGATCTGGCGGGGCCGCATTGAGGCGGGAACCTGGCTCACGGTGGCGGTTTCGCTTCTGGGAGCAGTCGGCGTTATCGCTTCCATCTCCGGTCTGGGCGTGATATTCCTAATAGGCTCGGTGTTTCTCTGCGCCATAGTCGCCATCGAAACGTTGCAGACCCGCCAGACAGCGATGATCGTCACAGGCATTGCGGCGGGCTTGCTCTTCATCTTGATGGACGCGTTTCTTCCGTGGGAGCGCATTAGCGCCGCAGGGATTCAAGCGCTGATCACCTTTATTGTCCCTGTGCCGATCGCGCTGTTGGCTTTTATCATTTTCCGTCAGTTCCGCAATTACTCCCTGCGGGTTAAACTGATCTCGTCCATCGTCTCCGCCACGGTAGCGTCCATCGTGATCTTCTCGATCGTTTCGAACAGCATTACAGCCACGCTGATTAACACGCAAGTGGAACATAACATCAACGCCCTGGCTGATTCAAGCGTTCGCGATGTGACTAACGCCATCGACAGCAACCTCGACTCGCTTAACGCGCTAGCGCTCAATAAATTTCTCCAGGAATCCGTAGCGCAAGAGAATCCCGTTCGGTCGCCGGATAGCGGCGAATTCCAAAGCCTCGATGCGCGCTGGGAGCGCGCGCTCGACAGCGATCCGCTGATCCAAAACGTGATCGCCGACGATCTATCGGCGGAGTTCAGAAATATTCAATCCGTCTTTCCGCAGTTCGTCGAAGTTTTTGTCACAGATCAATACGGCGGAATCATATCGTCCAGCGACCGCACGTCCGATTACTATCAAGCGGATGAGGACTGGTGGCAGGCGGCATGGAACGACGGCAAGGGCGGGGTCTACATCGGCGAGCCGGCATTTGACGAGAGCACCAATACGCTTGCCATTCAAATGGCGATCCCTGTCGCCTCGCGCAACACGGCGGGCAAACCGATCGGGGTCTTACGCGCCACAATCGACATCAACGAATTGGCGGCGCTTGTTTCCGCCAATCAATTCGGCAACACCGGCAAAGTGGAAATTATCTTTCAAAATAATCAACTATTGGAACATGGAGAAACGACCTTAGGGACGATGGACGCGCAAACGGCGTCTATCCTTGACGCGCTATCAGGGGGGTACGCGCAGGTGGAATACGAAGGCGCGCCAAGTTTAGTAAGTAAAAGACCTGTTGTCGCTCCGCTGTCGCCGTACAAGGAATACATTGGCCGGCTCGGCTGGCTCGTCGTGGCGCATCAAAACCTTCAGGAAGCCCAGTTACCCATCACGACGACCAAAAACGCCAATATGGTCGTGGCGATCATCATTGTGGTCGTCATGACGGCGGTCACAATGGGTATCGCTCAATTTATTTCCAACCCGCTTGCGCGTCTCACCGCCGCGGCAGAGAGAGCGGCAACCGGAGACCTTTCTGCCCAGACGGTCATCGATTCGAAAGACGAGATCGGCATACTCAGCACGACGTTCAATACGATGACGTCTCAACTCAAAAATATCCTCGGCGAACTGGAACAGCGCGTGACAGCCCGCACAAAAGACCTCGCGGTCGTGGCTGAAGTGAGCGCCGCCACCTCTTCCATTCTGGAACCTCAAAGGTTATTACAGGAAGTGGTAGACCTGACCAAAGAACGCTTCCATCTCTATCACTCTCACATTTACCTGCTCGACGATGAAGGCAAAAATCTCATGCTTGCCGCCGGCGCGGGCGAACCGGGGCGCATCATGGCGGCAGAAAAGCGCTCGATCCCGCTAGACCGCGAACAGTCGCTCGTCGCCCGCGCCGCCCGCGAACAAAAAGGCGTTACCGTGAACGATGTGACTCTGGCGCCCGATTTTTTCCCCAACCCCCTGCTACCCGATACGCGCTCCGAATTGGCGGCGCCGATGATCGTCGGCAATAAATTGATCGGCGTGTTCGATATTCAGTCCGATCAAGTTGGGCGCTTTACAGATTCGGATGTGAACATTCAGACCACGCTTGCCGCGCAATTGGCAACTTCCATTCAGAACGCGCGCTCGTTCGAGCAATCCAAGAAGCAGGCTGAGTTCGAAGCGCAAGTCAACCTGATCGGCAGCCGCATCCAAAGCGCCTCATCCATCGAAGAAACCCTGCAGACCGCCATCCGCGAACTGGGGAAGGCGGCCGGCGTTTCGCGGGTTAGCGCAAGCCTCGCCAAGCGGCTGGAAGCTGGCAACAATCACGACGGTCGGAACCAATCATGACCCAGCCGCGGAGAACCCTCATGTCTCAAATGAATCAAACAATCAACGGAATCAAGAATAAGATCGCTCTCGGGCGCTGGCGCAATCTCCGGTTGCGAGCCAAGATCATTCTCGCCCTCTTGGCGATTGAAATCCTATCCATCAGCGCGCTAACTTTTTTTGCTCTTACGAGAGCGTCAAAGATCATAACTTCCATTTCCGACAGGTATGAGAACAGCGTCGAAGCCCAGACCGATACGCAATTAACCGACCTGATTAATACGGAGGCGTCTAACGCCGACCAGATTTTCTCCTTGACCCAACACAATTTGATTAAATTGGCAGACTACCGGGCGCAATTGGCGTCGCAAGGACCCGTTTTGAGTCAAGGCGCGTATTGGGACTCTCGGCAAGAAGTGGTTCTGTTGCCCGGCGGTCAATACACGAACTCACGAAACGATCCGGGCACCGTGCTGATCCCAAGTAACGTGCAGGTGAATGACGCGATATATGACGATATTAATATTTCCGCGTATCTTGATTTTTCAGCCCCAAAAATCCTGGAAGATCAGCAGGAAGCGGTGGCTGTTTATTACATTGGCGCGCTTGGGTACAGCGCCTACTACCCCAACCTTGATCTGGCATCCTTCGTTCCTGCAGACTATGATGTTCGCACGGAGCCTCTCTATACGATCGTCACCCCACAGAACGACCCTGACCGGAGCGTCCGCTGGACCGAACCGTATCAAGATCAGGCAGGTACCGGATTGATCGTAACCGCATCCGCGCCCGTATACAATGAAAGAGGCGTTTTCCAAGGCGTGATGAGCATCGACTTGCACCTGGGGCGCATTGCGCAGAATATCTCCCAAATTAAAGTCGGCGACACCGGTTTCGCCTTCCTCGTGGACGACACGGGGCACATTCTCGTCATGCCGCCGGAGGGCTACCCCCTCTTTGGTTTACAACCCGAAGAAGTGCCGCTCGGAGAAACGCCAACGCAAACCGTTCTCGATCGCGGCTCAGAAGAACTGCAAGCCCTCACAACTCAAATGACAGGCGGCAAGTCCGGGCTGTCTATCGTGACGATCAACGGCGTGGAATCATACATGGTGTTCACGCCGCTGCAAACGGCAGGCTACAGTTTGGGAATCATCGCGCCGGTCAGCGAATTAAACACAGCCATCGCAAGTTCTCGCCAGGAAGTTCAAAACGAGACAAAGGCCTCTTTATGGATCGCGGCATTCATTCTCCTCGGTCTATTGATCGTCGCCACCGCCTTAAGTTTTATCACCGGTCAATTTATCGCCGCGCCGCTTGTCCGCCTGACACAAACGGTGGAACAAGTCTCAGCGGGAGACCTTTCCGCTCGCGCCAAGGTCGAATCGAACGATGAAACCGGCTCTCTGGCGGCTGCGTTCAACTCTATGTCGGCTCAATTGAGCGAAAGTTTCGCCACCTTGGAACAGCGCGTCGCTGATCGCACCCGCAACTTGGAATTAGCGGCAGAAGTGGGGCGCGCCGTCTCTCAGGTGCATGAACTCCATGTGATGCTGAGAAACGCTTGCGACCTCATCTTGAAAGAATTCAATCTGTACTACGTGCAGGTCTACCTAACCGACACCAGCGGTTCCACTCTCATACTGGAAGCGGGCACCGGCGTCGTTGGCGCTCAACTGGTTGAACAAGGTCATAGCCTGCCCATCAACATCAACTCGATCAACGGGCGCGCGGCAACCGAAAAGCGCTCGGTGGTGATTTCCGACACCCTCCAAAGCGCCACATTCCGTCCTAACGCATTACTGCCGGAAACGCGCGGCGAAATGTCGGTGCCGCTGATCGTGGCGGGCAAGGTGGTGGGAGCGCTCGACATGCAGTCGCGCGCCCCGGGCGTATTGACGGAAGAAATATTGCCCGCTTTCGAAGCGCTGGCTGGTCAGTTAGCGATTGCCATTCAAAACGCTAACCTGTTGGAAGAAACGGAACAAGCCCGCCTTCAAGTGGAAGCGCAAGCCCGGCATCTCATCCGTGAGAGGTGGGCTGAGCATCTGGATGCCATTCACGAGCCGGAACAATTCGGCTTCGTATTCAGCCACGACACAATGACGCCGCTTTCAGAAGCGGATGAAACCCAACCGGCAGAGGGCGCGCAAGCCGTTGTAGCCCCGATCGCATTAGCGGGTGAAGCGCTTGGGTCCCTGGTGGTCGAACTGAACGACGATGACCGCCGCGAGCATACGAATGAATTAGCCAGCGCAGTTGCCCGCCAGGTGGCGCAACAGATCGAGAACCTGCGCCTGCTCGAAAACGCCGAGCGGTATCGCGCCGAGGCGGAAGAAGCCGCCCGCCGCCTAACCCGCGAGGGCTGGCAAACCTACGCCGAAAAAGCCAGCGGAAGCCTGGGCTATGTGTACAATCTCAAAGAAGTCCTTCCGCTCAACGGCTCGTCGTTCGAAGAGGCGGGCGCGGCTCTGCCACTGAAGGTGCGCGACGAAGTGGTGGGCAAACTTGCCGTTCAAGGCTTGGATTCAAGCGATGCGGAATCGATTGAGCTTGCCAGCGCCGTCGCGGAGCGCCTCAGCGCGCACATTGAGGGTCTGCGCCAATACGACCAGACGCAGTCTGCGTTGGCGCAATCGGAAAAGTTGTTCGAAGCCAGCCGCCGCATTACGCAAGCCGCAGACTTACAGGAACTGACCGCGGTCGCCGTCGAGGCGATCAACATCCCGGTCATCAACCGCGCGATCATGGGGAGCACAAATTTAAACGCGGAAGGCGAGGTGGAGAGTCTGGATGTTATCGCCAACTGGTGGAACGGAACGGGGCACGAGGCCACGGAGGTTGGCGCCCATTATTCCATCGAGGTCGTGCGCATGATGAAGTTATTTCTCAGTCCGACGCCTTTGTTCTTCGACGACGGCTTCGACGATGAGCGCGTTGATCCCGTCACCATGCAACTGGCGCAACGCTTGAACCTGCGCGCGGTGGCTATTCTGCCCCTGCACGTTGGGTCGAAACAACTCGGCGTGCTAATGTTGGAAGGCGAAGAGCCGCACAACTTCACCGAAGAGGAAAAACGCCTGTTTGTGGCGTTAGGTCCGCAGATCGCCACCATGCTGGAAAACCAGCGTCAGTTCGAACAGACGCAGGCGTCTCTGGCAGAAACGCAAACGCTTTACCGCATCAACGAAGCCATCGGCGGCGCAACAGAACTCGACGTGATCTACCAAACCGTGGCAAAATTATCCTGCAACGAGCTGGGATTTACGGGATCGTGGATCGCGATATACGACCCCGCAAGCGAGACGTTACGAGGCGTGGCAGGCGAAAACATGCCGGCAGAGAGAATCACAGCCAGCCTGTCCATAAACGAAGCCACGCCTGCCACGCTGGCGGCAAAAATGCGCCACATGGTGATGGTGAACAACCCCGAAAAAGACGAGCGGATGGGAGGCATACCGCCGGAGGTCCTGGCAAGAGTGGGCAAGGCGCTTTCCATGCCCATCATGGCTGGGCAGGAATTGCTGGGCGTGATTGCCGTAACGCGACATCGGAGCATGGCAGATCTCGGCGAACGCGAAGAACGTATGTTGCAAGCGATTGCGACCCAGCTCGCCACCGTCATGCAACGCATTAACCTCTTTGACCAAGTCCGCAAGCAAGCCGAACGCGAAGCCATGTTGAACGTGATCAACCAAAAGATCCAGAGCGCCACCAGCGTGGAAGCCGTGTTACAAATTGCGGCTCGCGAATTGGGAACCGCGCTCGGCGCGCCGATGACGGTCGCCCAATTAAGTTTGAAGGATAAAGCCTCTTAGCAGGAATCTACTTGCAGGAGAGAGACCGATGACCGACAACAAAGCCAAACAACGGGTAGAAAAGTTGTTCGCAGGGATGGAACGACCAGACTCTTCGGAATCGCCGAAGAGGAATGGGCACGGCGAACCCGTAGTGACCGCGCCTGCAAATGGCGGAGGTTCGCAATCCAACAAACCCGCTCCCGTTTCGCCGAATGAAAAAGAAGTGGAAGCGCTCAAGGCGCGCATCCTCGAATTGGAATCGCGCCTCAAAGAGAACGAATCGCAAATCTCTTCGGCACCGCTTCTGTACGAAAAGGAAGAGGTTGGTTTCGCTTACATGGGCGATCAAGTCCTGCCGGTGCGAGGCGACCAGCCCGAGGTCCGGAATGAAGCGAACGTCGTCAAGAGTCCCTTAACCTTTAGCGGAAAGACGATCGGCGAAGTGCAGGTCGCTCAATCGCCCGAACGCCCGTTGACGCAAGACGATATCAAACTGGCGAACACGGTCGCGCAACAAGCGTCGCTTCAGATCGAGAACCTCCGCCTGCTCGCCGCCGCCGAACGCGCGCGCGCCGAAGCCGAAGATGCGACTCATCAATTCACGCATCGGAATTGGGCGAACTTCCTCGACGCCATTCATAACAGCGAACGCATCGGTTACGTCTACGATCAGGCGGCCGTGGAACCGTTTACTCAACCCGCGCCCACCCAATACGACCATGAAGAGATCATGCAAGTGCTAGACCAGCAGGTCGGCAGACTCTTCGTCAAAGGCAACGGAACATTGACAGAAGAGGATAAAACGCTCGTCCAAGCGATAGCCAAACAGGTCGGGCAACAGGTTGAGAATATCCGCTTATTGGCGGATGCCTCGCGCGCCCGCGCCGAAGCGGAAGAAGCCACGCGCCGCCTCACGCGCCAGAACTGGGATAGTTACGCCCAGCAAGAAGGAGCCGCAACGGGCTTCGTGTACGACTCGATCAAGGTATCGCCGATGGCAAATGAAACGATCGCGGCAGCTGTTGATCTGCAACAACCTTTGATGGTGCGCGGCGAACCGATCGGACAACTTTCCGTCTCGGGTTTAACGAATGTTTCGGAGGAAGCCAAAGAACTTGCGGCATCCATTGCCAAGCAAACAAGCATCCATCTCGAAACCTTGCGCCTGACCGAAGAGTTGCAAAAACGCGCCCAGGAGTTAAAGGAACTCGACCGCCTTAAGTCCGCGTTCCTCGCCAACATGTCGCATGAGTTGCGCACGCCGATGAACTCGATCCTCGGTTTCACAGATGTGATGCTCGAAGGCTTGGACGGCCCGCTGACGGAAAACATGGACAACGACCTGCGTCTCATCCAAAAGAACGGACAGCACCTCTTACACCTCATCAACGATGTGTTGGATATGGCAAAGATCGAATCGGGCAAGATGAACTTGAACCTTGAGAAGTTCAGAGCGCACGCCCTGCTGGATGACGTGGTGAGCATTACCTCGACGCTGGCGGCTGACAAGAAACTCTCGCTCGTCATTGACGACGCGTCGGATCAAACCATTGAAGTCTATGCCGACAACACGCGCTTGCGGCAAGTGATGATCAACCTTGTGAACAACGCCATCAAATTTACCGAGGCGGGCAAGGTTACGATCTGCGCACAGCCCGTCGCCGGAGCGAGAATCTTGATCTCGGTCAAAGATACCGGCATCGGCATTCCGCAGAACGATCTTGAATCGGTGTTTCAGGAATTCACACAAGTGGACGTATCCACCACGCGCAAAGCGGGCGGCACAGGCTTGGGTCTGCCGATCAGCCGCCGTCTCGTTGAGATGCACGGCGGGCGCTTGTGGGCTGAGAGCGCCGGCATCCACGGCGAAGGCTCGACCTTCTTTGTCGAAATGCCCCTCGAAGCGCGCGTTACAGAAGTGGTAGAAAAACGAGAAAAATAATATGGCAACGCCCAAGTATCTTGAATGTAATCTCTGCGGCAACCAACAGCCGTACGAACCCCTCGTTCCCGCAGTCTGCAAAAATTGCGATTCGCAATGGCTGGAGGCGCGCTACGATTACAACGCGTTCAAGCGCGAAATTTTACGCGGCCTCCCAAACCGCCCCTCGAACATGTGGCGTTATCAGGATGTCCTCCCGCTGAACGACCCCGCCTCGTTGGATCTTTACCCCGCCGGCGGGACTCCCCTCTGGCTGTCGCAGCGCTTCGCTCCGGACCTTGGGCATGCTTCAGTTTACATCAAGGATGAACGCTACGGGCCGACCTCCTCCTTCAAAGATCGTCAGGCGGCGGGAGCCGTGGCGGCGATGGCGGAAAAAGGAATCAAAGAAGCGGTCATCGCCTCCACAGGCAATGCCGCTGTCGCCTATGCCGCCGCATGCGCGCGCGCGGGAATCAAACTCTGGGTTTTCATGACCAGCCTCGTGCCGCAGGAAAAACTGCGCGAGGCGGCGTTATTCGGCGCGGAGGTGATTCGCGTCAGCGGCAATTACGACCAGACGAAACAGATCGCCGCGCAATTCGCGCAACGGCGTCAACTCCTGCTCGATCGTGGCGCATCTTCCATCTCTGCGCGTGAAGCGATGAAGACCATCGCGTATGAAATCGTCGAGCAACTCAATTGGCACGCGCCCGATTGGTACATCCAGGCAGTCAGCGGCGGGTTGGGACCGCTGGGCGTGTATCAGGGCTTCAAAGAATTATTCAACATGGGTCTCATTGACCGCATTCCCAAACTGGGAATTATCCAAGCCGCAGGTTGCGCCCCGATGGTGAATGCTTTCAAAGCCGGCAAAGATTCCGCCGAGGCGGTGATTCCCGAAACGAGCATCATCATTTTATCCACCGGCGATCCCGGCAAAGCCTATACTTATTTATGGAATCTCACCCAGCAGTTCGGCGGCGTGATGGAATCGGTGACCGACGCCGAAGCGTTCGACGCGATGCGCGCGCTTGCCAAAAGCGAGGGCATGGCGGTCGAACCGGCAACCGCCGTCGCCTTCGCGGGACTCGAGAAGTTGATCCGTAACGGCACAATTAGAACCGACGAGAAAGTTGTCGTCAATTGCACCGGTCACACGTTCCCCGTTGAAAAACATGTGCTTGGCGATCAATGGGCAGTGGATGTACACTTGAGCAAAGATCAATCTCCCGCCCCGCGCGAAGGTCTGCAAGCCGCGCTGGAAAATCTGGACGAAAAGGCAACCACTGTCTTGCTCGTGGACGATAACGCCGACGACGCCTTGCTCATCCGTCGTTTGCTCGAAGGGCACAAATCCTATCGCGTCTATCATGCCAAAGACGGCTGGGAAGGCTTGGCAATGGCGCGGCAGAAACTGCCCGACCTGATCGTCTCGGACCTCACCATGCCCGGCATAGACGGGTTCGGGTTCGTTGAAGAGCTGAAACTCGACCCGCGCACGAAAGATATTCCCATCGTCGTGGTCAGCGCAAAAGACATCACAACCGAAGAACGAAAACGCTTGAACGGTCACATTCAAGCGGTGTATCAAAAAGGCTCGCTTTCCACCAAAAAATTTGTGGACCAGGTGATCCATGTCATCGAAGAATCCAGCGAACCGACAGGAGAGCAAACATGACAGCGCCTATCGTTCTATACATCGAAGACCACCCGGACAACATGACTCTCGTTCGGCGGGTGCTACAATCGGAAAATTATACGTTGATAGAAGCCTGCACCGGCTTACAGGGAATCCTCCTTGCAGAAACCGAAGAGGTGGATTTGATCTTGCTGGACGTCAATCTGCCCGATATTGACGGCTATGAAGTTGCCCGTCGATTACGCGCCAGCAAAAAAACCAGGCTGGCTGAGATACCCATTGTTGCCGTTACCGCCAATGCAATGAGAGGCGACGATGCCAAGATTCTCGAGTCGGGCTGTAATTTTTATCTATCGAAACCGATTAACATTCAGGAGCTTATAGACACCGTGGAAGGATTAATTCAGTTGGAAGCCCGAGGAGTTAGGTCATGACAGAAATACATAATATTCTCTATGTGGAAGACAACCCGGATAACACCATGCTCGTCAAACGCGCTTTGGAAGCGCGCGGGTACAAATTGTTACATGCGCCGACTGGCATAGACGGCGTTGCAAAAGCGGAAGCGGAGGATGTGAGCCTCATCCTATTAGATATCAACCTGCCGGATATTGACGGGTACGAAGTGGCGCGGCGGTTGCGCGCCAGCGCGAAACGCGAACTGAGTTCGGTGCCGATCATCGCTATTACCGCCAACGCCTTGAAAGGCGACGCCGAAAAAGCGCTGGAAGCCGGTTGCGACGTGTACATGTCCAAGCCGATCAACATCCGCGAATTGTGGGCGCGTGTGGAAGCGTTCGTTCCGACCCCGTAAAATAATGACCGCCTCTCATCTATCTCATCTACTCTGTTCGGGATGCGGCGAGAAGTATTCGCATGAGGATCTCCATACGTTTTGCCCTACATGCCAGTCGCCGCTTCTCTCTGTGTACGATTTGGAAAAAGCGCGCGGCCACGTAGACCGCGATGAAATCACTCGCCGCACACGAGGCATGTGGCGCTGGGAGGAATTCCTCCCGGTGCTCCACCGCGAAAATCAGATCTTTCTTGGCGAAGGCGATACTCCTTTATTAGCCCTGCCTCGTCTCCAACAAGAATTGGGGCTGACGAATCTTCTTGTGAAAGATGAAAGCAGTAACCCGACCGGTTCGTTCAAAGCGCGCGGGTTAGCCGCGGCGGTCTCCAAAGCCAAAGAACTCGGCGTCGAAAAAGTGATCATTCCCACCGCGGGCAATGCGGGCGGCGCGATGGCGGCATACGCGGCGCGCGCGGGTTTGCGGGCGCATATCTTCATGCCCAAAGACACGCCGATCGCCAACATCGAAGAGAGCCGTATGACCGGAGCGGAGGTCATCCTCGTGGACGGCCTCATCAGCGACGCGGCAGGCATGGCGGGCATCAAAGCGCGCGAGGAGGGCTGGTTCGACGTCTCCACATTCAAAGAACCGTATCGCGTGGAAGGTAAAAAAGTGATGGGCTATGAACTCGCCGAAGCCTTCGATTGGACATTGCCCGATGTGATCGTTTATCCCACCGGCGGCGGCACGGGTCTCGTGGGCATGTGGAAAGCCTTCGCCGAACTCGAGGAACTGGGCTGGCTCGAAAATACAAAACGTCCGCGCATGGTCTCGGTGCAAGCCGAGGGATGCGCGCCGGTGGTCAAAGCCTTCCAAGCCAAAGCGGAGTTCTGCGACTTCTGGACGAACGCGCAGACGGTCGCTTCCGGTTTGCGCGTGCCGAAAAGTTTCGCCGATCATCTCATCATGCAAGACATCTACGACAGCCACGGGACAGCCGTCGCAGTGAGCGACGAAGCGCTTCTCGAATCGCAGGGACAGCTGGCTCGCGCCGAAGGAATCTTCGCCGCCCCCGAAGGCGCGGCAACACTAGCCGCCCTCAAAGATTTGATCGCTCAAGGTTGGGTTCAGAAAGACGAAAAAATTGTTTTGTTCAACACAGGGTCGGGGTTGAAGTATTTAGATCGCAAAAACTAACAACCTGTACCGCAAAGTTTACTTTGCGAAATTAAGATCACGCCGCAGTTGAACTGCGGCGTGATCGCGTTTGTCTCAATTCACTTTGCGCTTGCGGGTTGTAAAGAACCCGTGAATCGCAAGATACTCTTCGACAGGCTCAGAGCAAGAATCTTGCGGTACTTAAAACCCCACAAACGGATTACTCCTCTTCTCCTCCCCCACTGTCGTTGTGGGACCGTGACCAGAGAGCAAGCGCGTTTCATCGGGCATCGTAAATATCTGCTCGCGGATACTTTTCACAAGAGTTTCCCAATCGCCGCCGGGCAGGTCTGTGCGGCCGACGGAGCCGGCAAAGATGAGGTCGCCGCAAAAGCAGGTCGAAGAGGCGGGAACGTATAAGGCGCAGTGACCAGTTGTATGTCCCGGCGTGAAGCGGATTTCAAATTCCACCGAGCCGAGTCGAAGTTTCATCCCGTGCGCAAAATCAATTGTCGGTTCGGGACCGGGGTCAATGTCGAATCCAAAATACGCGCCGCCACCGCCTGCGCGCCACAACACATGGTCGTTCGGATGCAACGCCACGAGAGGAAGAGGGTTCAACGCATCGGCAATCGCCGCCGCGCCGCCGATATGATCGAAGTGCGCGTGCGTGTACCACAAGTGACCGATACGCCAGCCGCGTTGTTGCGCGGCATTCAAAATGATTTGCCCATCCCAGGCGGGATCAATGACCGCGGCTTCTTTCGTTTGCGAATCCGCGACGAGATAGGCATTGGTTTGCGCGGGACCAAGAGTGAACGAAACGATCTCAAGCATGGACCAATCTCCGAGGGACGATCATACTGATGATAATGGAAACGCCGATCAACACAAGCGCGAGCGGATAGATCGAAAATGGATTGCTCTCATAGATCAACCCCACAAGCGGCGGGACAAGAATATAGATGATCGAGTTGATCGTTTCGATCACGCCATAAGTTAATCCCATTTGCGATGGGTGAACAAGCGAACGCGCCTGCGCCGACGCCAACGGACGCGATGCGCGAAAACCGCCGAGCAAAAAATATCCGAGGGCAAGGATTGGCGTCCCCGTCCCGCGCCAGAGGATGAACGCGAACGCGGCGACCATCACCTGCGCGATGACGTACCCGCGATGCGGCTCGATGCGGCTCAACATGATCGCCATGAGCGAATTGCCCAACGCGCCCAACCCAAACACAAACCCGATGTTCGACAGCGAGAGTCCGCGCGCGTCTTCTAAAAAATTCGGCGTGAGCGGCTGGGCGATGTACATGGCAAAAACGGCGAACCCAATTACCCCAAAAAAATATTTCAGGCGCGTGTTGTCCGATAGATTAAGCGGGGGCGCTTCGGGGTCGTGACGATCTATTGGCTGGTTTTGAATCAAAAGAATCAGAAGCGATGAAATCACAAAGATTCCCGCCGCGACAGAATATACCGAATGTAAGCCGAAACGCTCGCCGATCCAACCGCCGGTGATAGGACCCAGGGCCATGCCCATGCTGAACGTGGCAGTCGTCATCGAAAGCGCGGCGCTAACCGACCACTCCCCGCGCGCGGCGGTGACATAACTACTGAGCGGCGAAGAGACGAACGCCGTCAAGCCATAACACATCATGCCGACGAGAAACATCGGCAGGTCGCGCGCGAATGCCATGACAATCGTCGAGAACAATCCCGTCAGCCATGCGATGACAAGCAGAGGTCGGCGACCGATGCGATCCGCGAGTCTGCCTGCGGGAATATGCGTGATCGCCATCGCCGCGCCGAACGCGCCAAGAATGAGTCCGATCTCCGCTTCACTGCTCCCCAACTCTTTGAGATAGATCGGTTGGAAATTAAAAAACAACCCTTCGCCGAATCCCCATGTGAGCAGAGCGAGTGCGATAAATACAAGATTACGATTCAAACCTTTCCTCCGATACGCTGGATAAATTCCAGCGCCGACTCAAATACCTGCTGACGAGCCGCGTCTTTCGTGACGACGTGGCCTGATCCGCCAATGGACAGTTTTGTTCGCCCTTCTGCGTTGACCAACTCGGCGTAGATCCTTTCCATGTTTTCGGGCAACACATACGCATCGTCCTTCGAGTGCATGAGCAACACAGGCGCGTGGACATTCGGCAGCGCCGCGCGCATTTCCAGAATCAATTTTTTCAACTCCGCCGTCGAACGGATCGGATTTTGCGGATACGAAACCTGATCGCGATACGCGTCCTTGTCGAACCATCCGCTACCCGGCTTGCCTTTTCCTTTGGGATTGAATTTCTTGAAAACGCTGACAAGTTTCAGCATCCAAATCGGATAATCACGCGGCAAGGCAAGCGGCGTGGACATTGCCACAACTCCCATCACCTGCAACTTTGTGGACATCAATAACGAAAGCACTCCGCCCATCGAAAGCCCGATCAAAATGATGTTTTGCGAAACGCCGCGCAACAGATGATAACCGTCTTCAACAGACGCCATCCAATCCGTGTAACGCGAGCGAACCATATCTTCCGGCACGGTGGCATGACCGGTGAGCCGAACACCGAGGCAGGTATAGCCATGCTGATTCAAAAATTCCCCCAGCAATCGCATCTCTTTGGGAGCCCCGGTGAAACCGTGAACGAGCAGGCAAGCGGGTTTGGTCGAGTCGCCAAGAAAGAAAAACGGCTCAGCCGTTTGAATGATTTGAGACATAGTTGGAATTATAGACTATCTGAGGAGCATCTATGTGGTCGTTCGAAATAAATTATACGTGTAGGGGACGTTCTCTAACGTCCCCGTCGGCGTAAGAGAACGCCGACTATACAGAAGATTTCTAAAAACATATGACCGACTACTTATACAAAACAGGTTCTTGTCGCACATTAGATCTTGTCGCAGTTGCACTGCGACAAGGCAGACAACGCGATTTGCCTATTGATTATCTACCGCGCATCCACGCAGGACGAAGGCTCGCCACCTTCTTAAACGTCGGGCAACTCTTTTGATGCGCGCCTTGCAAATACCCCGTTGACATGAGGAACTCGTTCACGATCTCGCCGCCGGTGAACACAAATGTCTTCTTGAACAGTTTCGTCCACTCGTCCTTTGAACACGGATGATGCGCGTCGAGCCAGCCTTTGAACGAGCCGAATTCTTTTTGCAGTTTGCGAATCCGCATGGCGTTCTCGATCGCCGCGTCCACTTTCAGGCGGTTGCGGATGATCCCCGCGTCGGCGAGGAGGCGGGCGCGATCTTTCTCGCCAAACTTCGCCACCTTTGCAATGTCAAATCCACGATAGGCTTTGCGGAAGTTCTCCGCCCGCTTCAGAATCAGAATCCACGAAAGCCCCGCCTGATTGATCTCAAGGATCAATCGCTCAAAGAGCAGGTTGTCGTCATCGAGCGGGAATCCATATTGGGTGTCGTGATAGTTCTTGTTGAATAGGTCTTCAGGGTGCGAATGAACGTAATCGCAATAAGTGGTTGTCATTATGAATATGTCTCGAAGTTAGCTTCCGTAGATAAAACTGTTGCAAGGCGCTGATCTCGCGTGAGGACGATAAGACCGGCGACATTGCCAGTTGCGGCAATCATGGCATCCATCCACCCAAGCCCTGTAGATGAATATTTCTGCATCCAAGAGCCAGCCAATCGAGCCGCGTCCGAATCAAGGGGCAAAGAAATAAACCGATCAATAATCAGTTCATGGCGCTCCACTTCATCGGCATGAAGACCGCGCCATAATTCGGCTTCCGTTAAAACCGAAATATAGGGCAGAAGAGATCCATCGAGGACGAGATCAAAGTAGTTCTTAATGCTATTCTTTCCGCGATAGATGTCGATGAGCGCGGTTGTATCGAATAGCAATTCTGCCTGTTCAGCCATTCTTCCAATTACTTTCCCAATTCCGACGGTTTTCCTTCAACCAATCATCGTTGATATCGGCGCGCCCTGACCACATACCGAACGCCCCTCTCAATATTTCCGTTTTCTTGGGGGTCAGCCCGCCGCGCCGACGCGTGCGCTCATATTCGCGAACGCTCAAAATTACAGCGACGGGTTTGCCATCGCGCTCGACATAGACGGGACCACCCGCTCTGACAACTTCCCTCAGAACGCGCCCAAAACGATTTTTTACTTCAGTTGCAGGAAGATACTTGATAGACATGGTTGCTCCTGTTAGCCATTTTAATTGGCTAACGTATTGTACCCCCGTCTACACGATCAAACAAGCCTTTATTCGGAACAGCCGCAATTCAACCAATATTTTCACAGCAACAATTCCATAATCGGCAAAACGCGCACCGAGCCATCCACTTCGGACTGTCGTTCGCCGATCTTCTTCATTCCCATTTTCTCATAGAACCCCAGCGCGTTCGGGTCTGCATCAAGCTGTAGCCATTTGTAACCGCGTCCGCGCGCAAGAATCATTGCATGATGAAATAGTTCTTTGCCTACACCCCTCCCGATGTATTCGGGCAAGACCCAAAGATTTTCGAGCCACGCGATTCCGTCCTTGTCTTCTAATGTGTAAAACGCGATGGGCTTCTCGTCGTCAATAGCCGCCCAGCCTTCATGCTCTTCAAAATAATCATGGGCAAAGGTCAATTGCGGAGTCCAGATTTCCATCCATCGTTCGGGATAGCCCCAATGACGTTTGGCGGAGAGGGCAAGTTCCGAAAGGAATCTATATTCGTCTGCGCGGACTTTTCGTATCAACATCGCGGGTCAACATTTGATTTGCGGCAAACGCAATCATAAAATAACCAGCCGAATCCATTGAAGTATAATGATTCAACTGACGGGTCTTACAGGAGGTTTGAAGTGTTTTACCAAGTCGTTTGGTTGATATGGATTATTGTTATCGGATTGAAGGTGATTTCGCCTCATCTCATCCAGGATGACACCCAGGCTTGGGTTCAAATCTCATTCACGATCATACTCTATTTCTTCACCATCATCACGGCCTGGGGGATAGGAAAAAAACTGACCGCCAGGTTTATCGAGTCTACTATTCTGGAGCAAGCCATAATCGCGCTGGCGCTGGGTCTTGGGGTGATCTCTATCGGTGTATTGACGCTGGGTCTCATTGGGCAATTGACTATTCTTTCAATTTACATTTGGCTGGCAATGTGCGGGTTCGCCGCTTCGTTCCAATGGAAGGATATCTTCGCAACGCTTGCGAAAGAGGGACGGTCTCATCTTTGGAATTTTTATGTAACTCGGACAGGGTTGGAAAGGATATTTACGCTACTCCTTTGCGTATCCGTGTTTGCGTTAATACCCATGGTATTGACGCCGGTTCGGGATTACGACGCTCTCATGTACCATCTTCAGATCCCGCGCCTCATTTTGGAACATGGAGGCTATTATTTCGACCCTGAATTCTATCGTCTCTCCTATCCCGCCCTGACCGAAATGCTATTTCTCGTCGGCATCGCTTTTCAGGTCGACATCTTCTCTCAATGGATCGGTCTAACGTATACCATCCTGTTTTTTCTTAGCGTGTATGCTTATGGAAGGCGATTCTTCAACCCGTCCATCGGAATCCTCGCGGTTTGTATCTTGGCAGGAAACCCGGCTTTCCCAACCTACGCAACCTCCCCGGGTAACGATTTTTCATGGGCATGTTATGACTTCTTGTACATATTGACTCTCTCAATTTGGGCTTCGATAAGCGATCGGACACAAAGGAATAAATTTCTCATCCTCGCCGGTAGTATGGCAGGGTTGGCGGCGGGAACAAAATATTTATCCATTCCTTTTATTGGCATCGCGGGACTTCTCGTTTTGGGATTTTCTGTGAAATTTAAAGACGATACAAAATGGTCTCCGTTGAAGAATCTGGCGATATTCGGTCTCACAGCGGCAATGATTGCGTCGCCGTGGTACATCAAAAATTTGGCATGGGCAGGCAATCCGTTTTACCCTCTCGTTTTTGGCGGACCCGGGTGGGGCGCGCTTCAGCAGGAACTTTTCAACGATTACATGGGTAGTTTTGGAACCGGTCAAGGCATGATGGATTTCATAATGAAACCGATCAATCTTTATCTGGCACAGCCTCGATTTGCAACGCTATCCCTTGAAATAATCCATCCGTTGCTTTGGCTGGGCTTCGGCATCTTCTTCATTAAGGAAGGGTGGAAGAATCATGCGATTCTTGTTATTTATTCGCTAACTGGATTTATCGTTTGGAGCCTCAGCATGGATGTGATTCGATTCCTGCTCCCCCTTTCAGGCTGTCTCGCCTTACTGGCGGCTTGGGTCATCTCCGCTTTTCCCAGTTCCGTCAAACGCGTTACATCTATCCTCTTCATTGCGGGCTTTATGCTGATCACAATCGCTTACCAAATCGGCGAAATTTCCAGCACGGGCACGCTTCGATACTTATTCGGAAAGATCACAACCGCCGAATTTCTTGAAGAAAATGTATATGACTACAAGGCAACAGAGTTCATCCTCGAAAACATAGGCAAGACAGATCGCGTCCTGTTTCTCTGGTCGGGGCAGGGATATTATTGCGATTCCCGGTGCCTTCCCGACGATGAACAGAGCATGGCTATTCTCCTCAGTATGGATTCCCCCTCCCCGCAAGCGCTGGCTCACGAACTAAAATCGAGCGGCGTGACGCATCTTCTTCTAGGGAAGCCCGATGCCTATTGGTTCATCAGCCTGCATGATCCAAGGCGTCTCCACAGAAATGCCCTGGAGTATTTTGAAACTATTTTTCTTCCCGCATGTGGAAAATCAATATTCAAAGACAATCTAATCGAGTTACACCAAATCACCTGCAATTAGAGAACTCGCCTTACGCAGAATGTCCCGAGGAATCTCGCGGAAGCCCGACAAGCAAAGCAACGGGTCCCAGAATCAACAGCCACATCGCAACGCCGAGACCGAACTGATCGGCGAGGAAGCCGAGCAAGAGGGGAAGCAATTTTACAAGCGGGTCGGTCACTGCGCCGATTGCCATGATGCTGGCGGACTGACCGGGCAGGCTGGAATAGAGTCGTCCCTGCAAGATGGAATACCAGCCCGTGTTGAATAGGTTGACGAGGATGACAAAAATCAATTTGGGGATGAAGCCGGGGACGAGCAAGAACCCTGCAAAAGCGAACAACTCAACAAGGGCGGTGTGGCGAAGAAATTGAATCGTGTCTTTTTGGCGATCAACAAATGGGATGAACAAAAAGTCAGTGATGAGTCCCATCGCAAGCCAAACCGTCACGGCGATCCCTGCTTGGGTTTGGGTGACACGGCCCACATCCACGAAATACAAGGCGAGGAAACTGAATAGCACGTCGAGCATCAAGTCGGCGAATTCGAGGAGGATGAGCCAACGCCAGACTTCCTTTCTTTTCAATGCGGCAAACGCGGCGCGGAATCCGTCGAGAACAATGTCGAAGGATGGGAATGAGGGAGAGGAATCTTTATCGGGCGGTAAAAGCCGCCACGCGGCGAACAGGCAGAACGTCGAGAAAGAAGCGAGCAGGGCGTACGTCCCGCGCCATCCAAAGCCGAGGTACACAAAAAGTCCGAGGAGGATCGGACCGGTCAACACCCCGAGTGACCCGGCAAATGTCCAGCGCGCCATGTTTTGTTCGTGGCGATTCGAGTCGGAGTCCATCAGGTTCGCTTGCGAGAGATTCACGAACGCGCCGGAGGAGGGATTGAAAATGATGAAAGAGGAAAAAAGAAAGATGAAGGAGTAACTTGCGCTGGTGATGAACAGCGATGCGGTGAAGAGGATGCCGCCAAGGAGGATGAGCGCGCGGCGTCGCCACACGTCGCCGAGGATGCCGATGAACGGTTCGATGAACGCGGCGAGGATGCCCGGCGCGCTGAGGAGCAATCCAATTTGTGTGTAGGTGAGGCGCAGTTCGTCGCGGATGAGGGGCAACGCCACTTCGCCAACGCCGAAGACGAGTTCGTCGAGGAATTCGATGAGGAGGTAGATCATGAGAAGGTTGTATTATGAGGGGTGAAGGACGAATTGGGAAGACAGAGCTGAGACAATTTGCTCCTCAAAAAGATTGACGTTCTTGCGCATCGTAGTATAACTGCCGCAAAAAAGAGGCGACATGAGCATCTGGTTTACTGAAGAACTCCATCCCTATTACCGCAAAGGGATTCGCATCAAACGAATCCTAGCCGACGAGCAAACACAATATCAGCATCTGCAAGTCGTCGAAACCGAATTTTTCGGCAACGCCATGATCCTCGACGGCATCATCCAACTTACCGAACGCGACAACATGGGCTATCACGAAATGATCGTCCACATTCCGATGCTCGCGGTGGGCAAGCCGAAACGCGCGCTCATCGTCGGCGGCGGCGACGGCGGGTCGTTGCAACAGGTCTTGCGATACGACTCGGTGGAAGAGGCGGTCGTCTGCGAATTGGATCAGCGCGTGGTGGATTTGTCGCGCGAACACTTCGCCGCTTCTTTCGGGGACCCTTGGGCTGACTCGCGCGCGCGGCTGATCGTGCGGGACGCCTTTGCGTACCTCGAGGAGAATCCCGGTCAATTCGATGTGATCATATCCGACACCACCGACCCCATCGGCATGGCGGAGCGACTCTTCTCGGATGAGTTCCAAAAACTCGTCGTGCGCGCGCTCGTCCCCGGCGGCGCGGCGGCGACTCAATGCGAGCAACCTTTTTTCGATACCGAGTTGATCAAGCAGATCTATCAATCGGCGCAAGAGAAAGTCAAACATCCCGCGTACTACTACGCCAACATCCCCACATACCCCGGCGGCGGGATCGGATTCATGTACATTTCCGATACGCCCTGGGAAAACGGGTTGAAAACCCCCTACCCGTCTGGAAAAAATAATTACCTCAACCCTGAAATTCACAAAGCGGCGTTCGCCCTGCCCGAATTTTTCAGAAAGGAACTGTACGGCTGAACTGAGTAGCTTACAGAATGCCCTTTGGACGCAGACCCTTGCACCGCCCGCAAGGGCAGGTGAAAACGCCGATTTCGCTGATTCAAAAGTAAGGAAATCCGCTTTTTCTGCGCGAGTCAACGTCCCGAGTTTGAAAGTGTAAGGTATAGGACTTACGCAGTTGAACCTGTTGCGCCGTAGTTGCACTGCGGCGGCGGCAGTACAACTGCCCGCTAACTGCGTATGTCCTGAGGTAATCAAACGGCTGAATTGATTACCTTCCACAATGCTTTTGGGACGCAGAAAAACGCTGATTTTCGCTGATTCAAAAATAATAATCTGCGTTTTCAGCGTGAATCAGCGTCCCGATTTTGAAAGTGTAAGGTAATCAGACGGCTGAACTAATCTCCGAGCAAATTACTCGGAGATTAGTTGTCTATTTCAACCTGCCTCTCAATGTGGCTCGTCCACGGTGGAAATCTGCATTGATTTAATTACGGATTCCGTTTGCCAAACTGCCTATACTGAGAATGCGGTTTGCGTTCGAGGTACCGAGCGAGCGCAAGAGGAGCCGCGCCAGAAAAGAGAGAAAATGTATTACGGAACCTTGAAAAGTGTCTCCAAAGCAGTTGCGCTTCTGACGATAGCGGTTTTACTTTCCAGCACAGTATTCGCCGCGCCCAGATCTGTTCGGGCGGCGCCGGGGGATACGACCAGAGTCTCGGTGGACGCGGTCGGCGCACAGGCGAACGAGGCGTCCAAGCGGCCATCCATTTCAAGCGACGGGCGCTTCATCGCCTTCGAGTCGGACGCGAGCAATCTCGTCCCCAACGATACGAATGCCGCGACCGACATCTTCGTCAAAGACCGGCAGACCGGCGAGGTGACGCGCGTCTCCGTCGATTCGAGCGGCGCACAGGCAAACGAAGGCTCCGGCGGCGCGGCGATCTCAGGCGATGCGCGTTACGTGGCGTTCGTCTCCGATGCGAGCAACCTCGTCGCCAACGACACGAACAACACCACGGATGTTTTTCTGCGCGACCGGCAAATGGGGACAACGATCCGCATCTCGGTCAGTTCGAGCGGCGAACAGGCGAACGATCTTTCCGATTTCCCTTTGGCGATTTCCAGTGACGGGCGTTTCGTCGCTTTCAATTCCGATGCGACCAATCTGGTTGCCAACGACACAAATGAAGCGACCGACGTGTTTGTGCATGACAACCAGACCGGCGCGACCGAGCGCGTCTCCATAGCCAGCGATGGGACTCAATCAAACTCTTCCTCGTACCACCCATCCATTTCAGCCAACGGGCAATTCGTGACGTTCACTTCCAGCGGCGATAATCTGGTCAGCGGGGATACGAACAACAGCGCGGATGTTTTCGTGCGCGACCGGTCAGCCAACTCGACAACGCGGGTCTCGGTCAATTCGAGCGGCGAACAGGCAGACAAAGGCGGAGGCAGTCCGGCGATTTCAGGGGACGGCCGATTCGTTGTATTCTTATCCGATTCAGAGAATCTCGCGCCCGGAGCCGATGAGGTGGCGAACGGCAAGGATCTTGTCTACGTACATGATCGCCAGATGGGACAAACCACCCTTGTCTCAGTATTCTCAGATGGTAGTGTGATGACCGTGGGCTTGTTAGACCAGCCAGTTATTTCCTACAATGGGCGATACATGGCTTTCTCCTTTTACGATAAAGCCGAGAATAACGGGATCATGAATATCTGGGCGCGTGATCTTCAGAGAGGCGAATCCGTTCGGGTGAACAATGGCAACGACTCATCGTTCGGTCCATCGCTTTCGGCGAATGGAGGCATCGTTGCCTTCTGGTCCAGCGCCTCGAATCTGGTCAGCGGGGATACCAATGGAGTCTCGGATATATTTGCCAGCGAGGTCGCCTATGGTCCAGACCGCAACCCAACGGTGGTTTCGGTTACTCCTCAGTGCGGGCAGATTAACTCTCAGTGCCCCTATCCAACTCCGTCCAGCGTTTCGTTTATCGTGATCTTCTCAGAGCAAGTCTCTGGCGTTAGCGCGGATGATTTTTCCCTGGAGGCGCTCGACGGCATCACCGGCGCTTCCATCACAGGGGTAAGCGGATTCGGCAGTGAATACTTTGTCACCGTTGATACCGGTACAGGCGAGGGCAAACTGCGCTTGAAACTTGTTGACAATGATAGCATCCAAGATACCGCCCTCAACCCACTGGGTGGCGCCGGTATAGGCAACGGGGATTTCACCGGTCATCTGTATTGGATCGACAAGAACAATCCCGTTGTCGCCTCCATTACGCGCGCCGATCCCAACCCAGCCCCGGTCGGAACCGCGCGCTTCACGGTGACCTTCTCAGAAGGAGTCTGGCCCGTCAATCTAAACGTTTTTGCCCTGTCCACTACGGGTAGCCTTTCGGGCGCCAGCATTATAGAGATTTCACCGAGGGTAGATGAATTCCAAACGACATCAACGTACACCGTCACGGTAAATACCGGTTCCGGTGAAGGCTCCCTGCGCCTGGACTTGAATGACGATGACAGCATCCGCGACTGGAGAGATAATCCATTAGGAGGCGCAGGTGCGGGCAACGGTAACTTCAACACAGGAGAGGCGTATATCATTGGCAATAGCATCCCTGCTGTTACCGGAATCGTTCGCGCAGATGCGAATCCCACTTCGGCGAGTCAAGTCCGCTTCACGATCAATTTCTCTGAACCGGTCTTCGGCGTGGATATAAGCGATTTCGCTGTGGCGACCACAGGCAATATCGTCGGCGCAACTCTCGCGGACATCACCGGGACGGGAACATCGTACACCGCCACCGTAAACACCGGCTCCGGCGATGGAACCCTCCGCCTCGACCTGCTCGATAACGACAGCATCATGGATAGTTCCAACGTCCCATTGGGCGGAAGCGGAGCGGGCAACGGGAATTTCACAACGGGCGAAGAATACAATCTCAATCGCGCGGCTCCCACTGTGACCTCGATCATACGCGCCGACGCAAACCCATCCACTGCCGAGAATATTCGCTTCACTGTCACCTTCTCCGAGGTTGTCAGTGGAGTAGACATCAGCGACTTCACCCTCTTCACAACGGGAAATATTACCGGCGCATCCGTAAAAGAAGCGAACGGATTCGGCAATCTATACACAGTGACGATTGGAACAGGCACAGGAAGCGGAACGATCCGCCTCGACCTCGCGGACAACGACTCCATTGTGGACGCGTCCAGCCTCCCCTTGGGCGGACTCGGCGCGGGAAACGGAAACTTCACAGTTGGCGAGGAATATTCCATCAACAAGACTCCCACGGTGATCCTCTCCCAGATATTCAGCTCGAATGGCACGAACGACGGCTGGATACTCGAAACCAGCGAAGACAGCAATCAAGGCGGCGCAAAGAACGCCAACGATACCATCTTCAGGCTTGGCGACGATTCGCTGGACCGCCAATATAGAGCGATCCTACATTTCCCCACTTATTATCTGCCGGACAACGCCGTGGTAACCGAAGTAACCTTGTTGATTCGAGGTCAAGGCGTTGTTGGGACAGACCCATTCACCACTCATCTGGGCATATCCATTGACATTCGCAAAGGCGTGTTCGGCAACCTGGGACCATTTGGCATCAAAGCCCTGCAAGGATCAGATTTCCAAAACCCCGCCAGCCTGAGTGCGGCAGGCTTGATCTCGAATAACCCGATCAGTGGTTGGTATATATCCACATTGAACAGCGCCGCAAATCCGTTTATCAACCCGACGGGCATGACCCAACTACGCCTCGCCTTCCAGTTGGACGATAACGACGACTTGAGCGATGATTACATCACGTTCTTCAGCGGCAATGACAGTACGCTTTCCAATCGCCCTCAGTTGGTTGTCAAGTACTACATTCCAAAATAAGTCGTCACATCCCATGGTTTCAATCAAAAAGGACACCGACCGGTGTCCTTTTTGATTGAATCAATTCCCGTTTCCACGTTTATAATCTTTGCCTATGAACTTCCTCATCACGGGGGCCGCGGGATTCCTCGGCTCCTCGCTTGCCAACCAGCTCGCCCGCGAGGGACATCAAGTCCGCGGGCTGGATGATCTTTCCACGGGCGATCCCAAATCACTCTCGCCTGATGTCCACTTCACGCGCGGCGATGTGAGCGACCGCCCCAAGTTGTGGACGCTCCTTCAAGAAGTGGATGTCGTCTATCATCTCGCGGCGCGCGTTTCGGTGCCCGAGTCGGTTTTGTATCCGCGCGATTACAACAACGTCAACGTCGGCGGGACGGTGGCGCTGATGGAAGCAATGCGGGATGTCGGCGTACGCCGCGTCGTTCTCGCCTCGAGTGGGGCTGTGTACGGCGATTTAGCCGATCAGCCGCTGACAGAGTCCCTCACCCCCGCTCCGCGCTCACCGTATGCCGTCTCCAAACTTTCAGCGGAATACTACGTCCGCACGATCGGCGGATTGTGGGGAATCGAAACCGTCAGCCTGCGCATCTTCAACGCCTACGGACCTGGTCAACATTTGCCCGCGTCGCATCCGCCCGTGGTGCCGCATTACTTGAGGCAGGCATTACGCGGCGGGACGTTGGTCGCGCACGGAGACGGCTCGCAAACGCGCGATTACGTGTATGTAGACGATGTGGTCAGCGCGTTGGTCGCCTCTGCAACCGCGCCCAACATCAACGGACTGGTGATCAACGTCGGTTCAGGGACAGAGACCAGCATCAAAGATTTGATCCAGCATGTGCTTGACACAACGAACAGCAAAGCCGAGGTCATCTACAACGCGAAGACATCGGGCGGCGTCTCGCGTATGAGGGCAGACCTCACACTGGCAAATCAGAAATTGAATTATCGCCCGTCGCTGTCGCTGGCGGAGGGGTTGCGGTTGACATTGAAACGGGATGAGAGATTTAAGTGATTCACCACAAAGGACACGAAGTACACAAAGTTTAAAGGCATTAAACCTTCGTGACCTTTGTGTCACTTCGATGAACTCAGTGCAAGCCTTCGTGGTAAAAAATGATTCATTCACGAGATTTTTATGACCGCCCCACATTGACCGTCGCCCGCGAACTGATCGGTGCGCGGTTGGTGCGGATTCTCAATGGCAAGAAACTTGTCGGGTTGATCGTGGAGACTGAGGCATACATCAGCGAGAAGGATTTGGCTTGTCATTGTAAAGCGGGACGGACTCCGCGCACGCAGGTGATGTATGGAGAGGCGGGTCATGCGTACGTCTATTTCACGTACGGGAATCATTGGATGTTCAACGTTGTAACAGAACGAGTGGACTTCCCTGCGGCGGTGTTGATCCGCGCAATTCAGCCGATCGAGGGAAGCGAGATCATGTCGAAGAGGCGCGAGGGGCGCGACACGTTCGGTCCAGGGAAGTTGACGCAGGCGATGGGGATCACTCGAAGGGAGAACGCGGTTGACTTGACCGAATCAGCCTCCCCGTTGAGAATCGAAGCGGGCGTCCAAGTCCCGAATTCGCTCGTGACGAAAAGTCCGCGTGTGGGTTTAAACAATACACCAGAGCCATGGCTGTCGAAGCCGTGGAGGTTTAAAGTCAAGGACTGGAAGATCGAAAATAAATCTGTGTAATCTGCGAAATCTGCGGATGCAAATAAGGAGACAGCATGGGATTACTCGAAGGCAAGAATGCATTAGTGTTTGGGTTGGCGAACGACAAATCCATCGCGTGGGGAATCACGCAGGCGTTTCATCGCGAGGGCGCGAACATCGGCATCAGTTACGCGGGCGAGATGTTCGAACGGCGCGTGAAGCCGCTGGCGGAACAAGTGGGGTGCCAATGGCTCGAAGAATGCGACGTGACGAAAGACGATCAGATCGCGGCGGTGGCGGATAAAGCCGCGAAACATTTTGGAAAGATCGATGTGCTGGTTCATTCGATCGCGTTTGCGGGACGCGACGAGTTGAGCCGACCGTATTATCAAACGTCGCGCGAAGGATTCAAGAATGCGCTGGATATTTCCGTGTTTTCTTTTGTCGCGTTGACGAACGCGTTTTTGCCGCATTTGAATTCGGGCGCGTCGGTGATGTGCCTCACGTACGGATCGGGCGCAACGAAGGTCGCGCCGCATTACAACGTGATGGGCGTGGCAAAAGCCGCACTGGAATCGTCGACACGGTATCTCGCGTATGATCTGGGTCCGCAAAAGATTCGCGTCAACGCGATCTCGGCGGGACCGATCCGCACATTGGCGGCGGCGGGCGTGGGCGGCTTCCGCGACATGTACAAGCACTTCGCGGATCTGTCGCCGTTGCGCGAGAACGTAACGATTGAAGATGTGGGCAACACCGCAGTGTTTCTCGCGTCGGATCTGTCCGCGCGAATTACGGGCGAAGTGTTGTACATTGATTCGGGGTTCAATATCATGGGCGTGCAGATGCCGAATAAGGAAGAGAAGGGTGAGGGGCAGTAGAAAGTGGAAAGTGGATAAGTAGACAGGTAAACACGTACACAGGTAGACACGTGAGTTGCAAGACTCGCGTGTCTTTTTACTTGCGTGCTTGTTTCCGTGTGTACTTGTCTACGTGTTTCCGTGTGTACGTGTTTACGGTAAAATCAACCCATGTTCAAACGCAACGCAACACCAGCAGAAACACAACAACCCGCCGTAGGAGCGGTCGAGCGCATCACATCGGTGCTTGGGTCGGGCGTCATTTGGCACGGGAGCATCAACGGTTCAGGCGGAGTGCGCATCGAGGGCGCGTTCGAGGGTGAGATCGCTTTGCGCGGAATGCTCGTCGTCGGCGAGACGGGACGTGTCACTTGCCAGAACGTGCGCGCCAATGCGGTCATTGTCGCTGGCGCGGTGCGCGGCAACATCACAACTCAAAAACTGGAGATTCGCGGAAGCGGTCGCGTATGGGGAGACGTGGTCACCACCGCGTTCGTGACGGAGGAAGGCGCGTTCCTGCGCGGACAAATCCGCATGGAAGAAACGGTCGAACTCGACCTTGAGCCTGCTCCCGAAACAACGCCTTCGGAAGCCGCCCAAGCCGAATCCATCGCGGCGACGCCGATCGTCATCCCTGAAGCCGAGAAAACGCAAACGATTCGGAAAAAGAAAAAAGCGGCGGAATAATACGAAGAGCCATCGAACCGCGAAGTGTCGCCATGGCGCCATGCGACACACGCTAAGAACGCTAAGATTTTGTTTTTCTCTTTGCGACCTTCGCGTTCTTCGCGGTAAATTTTTTTTATGAAATACCGCGACCTGCAAATCCAAACTCAACGCGAAGCGCCCAACAACGCGCGGACGGAAGGATTCTCGTTCCTCGTCCGCGCGGGATATTTGACGCGCGAGAATGCGTTGACGAGGTTGGGCGAGACGGCCATTGACCAACTCAAGCACACTGCAAATAAAGCTGGGCAGAGCTTTTTCTCAACCATTGATCTTTCGACTCGAAAAGGTAGTTACGGTCATGTTTTCTTTTTGACGAATGAAGGCAGGGCGCGAATCATGAGGTGCTCGGAGTGCGAGTATTTGGATCTTGCAACAATCGCTTATTCGAACAATTTTCGATTCCAGTATGGTCAGCCTTTGCCAATGGAAAAGATACATACGCCCGACTGCGCGACTATCGAATCTCTTTCAACTTTTCTAAAGGTGAAAAAATCTCAAACCGCGAAAGCTATTCTGCTTACCCGCCTCTCCGACAGACAATTTATCATGGGGATCGTCCGTGGCGATAAACAATTCAACCCGCATAAATTACATCCAAAGGTCGGGGAGACGCGTCCTGCGTCCAACGAAGAAATCCTCGCAGTCGGCGCGGCGCCTAGGTATGCATCTCCGATTGGGATTAAGAATGCGCTTGTGGTTGTGGATGAAGTCATTCCGCACACGATCAACCTTGCGGCTGGCGCAAACGAAGATGGCTATCATTTCATCAACACGAACTACGGGCGCGATTATTCAGCCGACATCGTTATCGACATCACACAAGCAGAAGTCGGAGACATTTGCGCTCGTTGCGAAGAAGCCGCGATAGACGACCAGCAAGCAGAGATACTCATGGATCAAAATGGAGAGTATGATTTTCAGAACATCCTGCTTGCACTCGCTATGTCGCATCACGACGACAAAGGATTGACGCTCCCCCATCCCGCCGCGCCGTTTGACGTGTATCTCATGCACATCGCTGGCAAAGAGTTGGACACGCTCGTCAAAGCGGAAGAGATTTGCAACTCGTTGCAGGACGCGGGCGTTTCGGTTTTATTCGATGACCGCGATGAACGCGCGGGAGTCAAATTCAACGACGCGGACTTGATCGGCTGTCCCGTCCGCGTGACGGTGGGAGAAAAGGGATTGAAGGAGGGAATGGTAGAATTGAAATCGCGTAAAGAAAAAGAGAATCAACTTGTGAAGGTTGATGAAATTGTTGAAACGATAAAACAATTTTGAAATAGTAGACTCCATCGAAAAAAGGCTGGGACGCAGATAAACGCTGACTCACGCTGATTCAAAAAGAGAAAATCTGCGTTTTCTGCGTTTTTCTGCGTCCAAAAGATTTGGAATATGAACAACCTCAAGATCGGACATTTCCCTCCCTCCAAGCGACTCGGCTTGATCGTGCATGCGCTCATTATCCTTGCGTTGGCTGGCGCGTCGGCGTGGGGATTTTGGAATCTCACGCGCGCGGCGGTGGGACCGACCTTCGTCAACTTTCTGCTCGTTGGGTTGATCGCCTTCGCGCCGATCCCGTTTTTTGGGTATCGCGCCTACTCGCTCTACAAAGCGGACTATTACATTGACCGCGACAGTCTCGCCATGTTATGGGGCTTGCGCGTGGAGGACGTTCCGCTCACCGACATCGAGTGGGTGCGCCCCGCAACGGATCTGACTCATCCGTTGACTCTGCCGCGCTTCCGTTTGCCTGGCGCGGTGCTGGGAACGCGTCGCCATCCCGATCTGGGATTGGTCGAGTTCATCGCCTCCAACACGCGGAACATCATCCTCATCGCGACATCGAAGCGCGTGTTCGCCATTTCGCCAAACGACGCGGCGTCGCTCGTCCGCACGTTTGCGCGCGCCACCGAGATGGGAAGCATCTCCCCCGCCGCGCCCGTGTCAGTATATCCATCGTTCATCGTGACTCAAGCATGGCAGACTCCCATCGCTCGCTTTCTCTGGGTCAGCGGACTCATCCTCAACATCGGCTTGATCGTCTGGGTCGGGATTCTGATCCCGTCGCTGAGCCAAATTCCCTTTGGGTTCGACGCGTTCGGCGCGCCCAACGATCCGACGGCGTCGAGTCGCCTCATCCTGCTTCCGCTTCTCAGCATGTTGCTGTTCATCGGCGGGGTGATCGCTGGGCTGTATTATTATCGCTGGGACAAAACGCGTCCGCTGGCGGTGATCCTGTGGATCTCAAGCGCGGTCAGCGCGTTGTTGTTTTTAATGGCTGTGTTATTTTTGGTGACGACGCCAATCTAGGACCGCTCTTTACGAAATACGCAGTACGCAATACGTACTCCGTACTTCGTACTGCGTATCTATGTTGCTTCCCTACGGCTTCCTCCTCGCAATCCTCATCGCCTCGCTTGCGTATCGCGCGCACAGCCTAAGCAAAAGCGGCGCATTTGCGGCGATAATTCTCGGCACGATCATCTTCGGGCTGGGAGGGATTCCGTGGGCGGTGTTATTGCTCACATTCTTTTTCACATCCTCCGCGTTGAGCCGCGCCTTCAAAAAACGCAAGCAGGGATTGAACGAAAAATATTCCAAAGGCGACCAGCGCGACGCGGGTCAGGTCTTCGGCAACGGCGGGCTGGCGGCGGCGTTCGTGTTATTCCATTATTTTTATCCCGACTCAAACATCGGCTGGATCGGATTCGCCGCCTCGCTCGCCGCAGTCAACGCGGACACATGGGCGACGGAACTCGGCGTTTTGAATCCATCCCCTCCGCGCATGATCACGGACATCCGCAAACGCGTCGAAAAAGGGACCTCGGGCGGAGTCTCCCTCGTCGGCACCCTCGCCTCCCTGGCAGGCTCCGCGCTGATCGCCGCGCTCGCATCACTGTTCACTGCTCACTGGTCACTCTTCATACCGATCACTCTCGCAGGGTTGGCTGGCTCCCTCTTCGACTCGTTCCTCGGCGCGACCGTCCAAGCCATGTACTTCTGCCCGAAAGATAACAAGGAGACCGAGAAACATCCGCTCCACACCTGCGGCACGGAGACAATTCACCTCCGCGGCTGGAAGTGGCTGTCTAATGATTGGGTCAATTTTGCGTGTGGGGTGTTTGGGGTGGTAGTAGCGATTGTATTCAGGTGATAAGTGTGCTATTCTTTTTGAAAGAAATGAAAACTGAAATAAGACTCACAAAGTCGATTCTTGTCTTATTGATTTTGGGTTCAGTTTCATGCACCGCCTCACCTTTCCAGCCCGAGGCAACACCCCTTGTTGCCAAGACCCCGACATCCTCTGCTCCAACAGAGACTCCCACAACGATTTCCCCATCACCTACCGTTACACCCACCGTTTGTCTGAGTGAAGATGCGAAGCCGCGCGTGTTGCCGTCGCGCCAAACGCCGTTGGAGGTGCGCCTCATCAGCGACGGGAATCTATGGGTTTGGGAAGAGAAGATCGGAGTTGCCCAACAAATAAGCGATACGCGCGACGCTCAATCCTTTAGTTTCTCTCCAGACGGGAAAGTGATTGCGTTTACACGCGGAATACAAAATAGACAGATCGAACTGTGGGGTATCCATCGTGATGGCACGAATCTTCAACCCCTGATTTCCGAAGACCAACTACATACATTGGCAGGCGAACCGTCTACTACTGAACATCCTTACCTAGATGAAGTTATTTACTTGGAATGGATTGATGAAACGCACAAGTTAGGTTTCGAAATCAGCCGTGGTTATCAAGCTATTGGCGGTTGCTGTGAATCGGGAGGCTATTGGCAAATAGATGTTGATACAGGAGAAATATCTGCATGGTCTCCCCCGCCAGAACTCGTGGAAACACGGAATGCTATGCCCTCTCCAGACGGTAGCCAGATCGCCGTTATCAATGACTCGTCGGTTGATCTTATGAATGCCGATGGAACGAATCTACGAACGAATGTTTTTCAATTCAAGACCGCACTTTCTCTCGAAGGTGGTGGGGTAATTTACCCACGCATTGAGTGGGCAACTGATTCTCAATCCCTGCTGGCGATTACATTCAATGGAGACTTATATTCTGCCGAATCTACTACCACTACCTGGCACATTCCATTGGATGGTTCATCTGCTCAGGAATTACACACTTTCTCAACACCGTATTATTGGATTTATCTTTCACCAAATCGGGACTACATTGTATACAAAAAGCGCGTCCAACTCATGAGCAATGATTTCCAGTTGCATCTGGCAACATTCGATGGCACAAAAGATACAATTTATACCGCCATGTCGAATGTTGATTTTCTGCATTGGCATCCAGACTCATATCACTTCGTTTATGAACAATGGAATGTTTTTCGTCCGTTCCTAGGAAGTGTATGCGGCGAAGCCATCCCCTTACTTGACAACACCAATACGCCCGCGACACAGATACAGTGGGTTGATTCCAGCCGCTTTCTCTACGCCGAGGGCTGGCTTGATCTATCGATTGGATCGCGCGAGTTGTATTTAGGGCAAATCGGCAAACCAAGCATCTATATCGGTCCTTTTGGCGGCGAGACAGCCTATTACGAATTCAACATCGAAGCTGCCCCTTTGGGACAGAAATGAAAACATGCAAAACAGAGACAGCGCCTCCCTCGCCGTCCCTGTCTCAATTCAACAGTCTCTAATCTCTAGTCTCCAATCTCCACTTACCAATTACTCCCCACTACTCACCGATCACTTCTCACTGCCCTTCGCCTTCCTCATCAACAACTTCCACATCGCCCAAAGGATCAACGCAGGCGGTAACACAATCGGCAGGATCACCACAACCAACCAGATAAGGAAATTTGCGATTCCCTGATACACAACCGTCACCGTGCTTGTCGCATCGTTGAACGTATCCGCTGGCTTCCACGGGATCGGCGTCGCTGTCGGCTTCGGAGTCGAAGTGGGAGTCGGCGTCAGGATAGGGAACTCAGGCTCAAAGTTGACAGTGATCGTCGAGTACGCCGAGCGGTCGTTGAGATAGTTCATGCGTCCCTTGATCTGTTCGATCTGCGCCTCGATGTTCGCCAATTCCTGATTGACGCGCAACGCCTCGTCCACCGTCTTCGCATCCTTCAAAAATTCCTGAATGCGGGCTCGCGTCGCTTCGAGGTTCGTCAACTGCGATTGCAAATCCACATACTGGTCGGTCACATCTTCGCCCGTCGCGCTTTCGTCCAACACATCCACCGCGAGTCCGCGCAGGCGGCGCATCACATTCTCGAACTCCACCACAGGCACGCCGATCGTCACCGACGCGTACTTCAAACTGTTGCCATAATAATCCTGATACCACACCTGCGAACTGACGATGTATCCGCCCGCGTCGCCCACCACTTGCAGGGCGTGGTCAATCGCAACGTTGGTATCCTCCACCATCAAGCGGATGTTCGCATTCTTGACGATCATGCGATTGGATCGTTCCAGCACCATGAGATCGCCAGACGGATTCGCGATCTCATACGCGGCATTCGTGGGAAGCGGCAACGCTTCAACCCCAGGGACGGCTGGTTCGCCCTCCCCAACCTTTGCCGCATCTTGACTTTGCGCGGCGAACTCATCGTACGCAGGCGCTTCGGTAGCGGCTGGTTCGATGTAATAGAGGGGCGCCTCCGTCGCGGGGGCGGCGGCTCCACATGCGGCAAGCGCAATCGAGACAAGCACAAGCAACGTGAATAGAACAGAGCGAGATTTCATTTCTTCCTCCGAGTGAATAGATTTTTCTTACGGCGTTAAGTTGTTGACGAAGGTCTGAAAAGAAAGTTCCCGACCCCCACCCTGCCCTCCCCCAAATTCCGCATGTAGATTTTGAATCAGCATAAAAAGTTTGACTGCGGAATTTGGGGGAGGTGTCACGAAGTGACGGAGGGGGTCTTCAAGCAATCCCTTATTTCAATTATTACCCCATCCCTCACGCATTGACTTCAAAACAATCTCCACCAACTCGGCAGGATGCACATTTCCCCGCTGAGACAACTCCTCAATCGGCATCCAGATCGGAATGTAAACACCCTCCGACAGATCGCTTGGGTCCGAGTCTGTGAACTCCTCACCTGTCCCCGCCCCAAACTCGCCAGAGACGCGCTCCGCTAAAAAGTAAACTTGTGTGCTTGTATCGAAATGAATCTCCGCCACCTTTTGCTTGATCGCAACCTCAACCCCCAACTCCTCCATCGCCTCGCGGGCAGCCGCCTGCTCAGGCGACTCACCCTCGTCCACGCCGCCGCCAGGGAACACGAAATACTCCAACCCCGCGCGGTGACGTTCGATCAGCGCGACTTTGTGATCCTCGATGAGTACGATCCCAGCGCGTGTTCGCATGAAGTCTACGATTCCCGCAACGTCATTTTCCCAAGATCATCTACCTGATACACGACCAAATCGCTCATGGGAAAATGTTTGGAATTGGTCGTGACCAACGAAAGTTGATGATGAAGCGCGGTTGCCGCAATGAGCGAATCTGCTTCACTGAGGGTAATCCCTCTCGCGCGATAGGAACGAACAAGCTCCCCCGCCGAATCCGCAATTTCAGAATTTACGATCAACGATTCCAGTGAGTTCAGCAGGTTAAACGTATCCTCCCTTTCATGCTCGCGCAATCCGCGTAGGATTTCAAATCGCGTGATAACGGATATACACAACCAATCACTATCTGACAAAGCGGAAAGCAAGGTGTCGTATCCTTGCGATTTACGAAGATAACGAATCAGAATATTGGTATCGAGAAGAAAATCGGTCATCGCTTCTTTTTCTTGGTGGGTTTGCGGTCCCACTCTTTGGAGAAGTCACGATGCAAGCCTTTCCGTCCTTCCTCGATCCAGCGATCAATATCTTCGCCAGTCAACATGTCAGGGTGATCTTCATCCTTCCACGCGCCAAACGACTTTTTGAGCGCATCTTTCAGTTTATAACGCCGCAACTCGCGCGCCAAAATATCCTCCACGAAGCGCGTCCGCTCGCGGGCAGGGACGGCTTTCCGCAAGTCGTCCATCAGGGATTTGGTGATGTACAAATTCATTCGTTCTTTTACGGCTCGCATGGCGTCAATCCTTTGCACTGTACGTTTGCACCAAAATTATACACCAAAGTCCATCATGAAGTCGTATTCGGTCAGCAAACTTTTACATTTTCGAAGATGGTCACCGCCCCACATCGTGGACCTATTCATCTAATGTACACGGCAATCCCGAAGGGATGGCAAGATTATAAAAATCGCAAACATGGATCCAAATCCCGAAGGGATGGCATATTCTTGTTACCTCTGACACCCCTTCGGGGTTAGACACGAACATCCATCATTTCTTTAATAATTTGACCCCTTCGGGGTCTCCGCTTACAGGTTCTTGACGCAGTTGCACTGCGTCAAGACAGGCGACACGATTTGCAAAGACAATCAAACTGTCCGCCTGAACTTCCGTAAAATACTGATTATTTATTCTGCTTGAGATAATCAAACGCTCGATACAACGCGGCGACTTGGAGCGCGTGGACGATCTGTCCATTTTGGATCATCGGCAGGATGTCGTCCAATGGCACAAGATGGACTTCGATCTCCTCCGCGCCGTCGAGGTGCTGGTCAGCCACCCTCTCGGCATCCAGGGCTAGATAACAGAACATCGAATTGGTCTGCAAGGCTGGGTTGGGAAGAAACTTGCCAAGTGGAATTATATTGGATGACGTGTAGCCCGTCTCCTCGAGCAATTCCCGCATCACGCCTTCCATCGGATCCTCATCATCATCCACCACCCCGCCAGGGATTTCCCACAACACATCTTGCACGCCGTGACGATACTGCCGAATCAACACTGCCTGATTATCTTTTGTAACCGCCAGAACATTCCCCCACGAACGGAACTCAAAGATAATGGCATCCAGATGATTTCCGTTGGGGAGTTCGCAATCGTCAATTCGAAGGCGCGGATGGATGTGCCGCGATCCCAGCACTTTCCACGGGGTGATGGTCATGGATGATTTCTCCTCATTTGTCTGTTATCAGGATTCTTGCAGGGGCTGAGATTTTCACTCTCGTAGGAGCGGACGTTAGAGAACGTCCGCTACACACAGGATTCATTTAGAACTTGATGGTTTGCATCGTCCGCAACGACTCCACCACCGCAAACGTGGACTTGGTCACGCCGATCAACTGCTCATACGGAATTGGCGGCTCGCCTCCCTCGCGAATCGATTTCACGAACGCTTTCCACTCATTCACCCAACCTTTATCTTGCGCACCGCGTTCTTCTTTCATCTTTCCATCTTTTGTCACTTGCAACGATATAAAGTCATCCAACACTGCAACCATGCCACCGCAAAATACTTCGACGCGTTCCTTCGGGAGGGATTTATCTCCGTTGGCGAGATAATCCACAACGCCAATTGAGCCATCGGGGAAGGTGAGGGTCATCGAGACGTTATCTTCGCTATATTTGCCTTCATTGGGCAAGGCATGTGCCGTCACTGAGACGGGAGCCGCGCCGACGAGGAAGGTGATGAAATCAATGAAATGACAGGCTTCGCCGATGATTCGTCCACCACCGAGGTTGGGGTCTTGAGTCCAGTGCGTGGGAGGGAGGTAGCCTGCGTTGATGCGGTAGTGGGCGTGGAGAGCCGTATTACGTACTGCGTATTGCGTATGGAGAGATTGCGCGAGAGGGGCGAAGCGGCGGTTGAAGCCAGTGAGCAGTAAACAGTTATCAGTTTTCTTCAACTGCTTACTTATCACTGATAACTGTTCACTATTAATAGCCAACGGTTTTTCGACGAAAACATGTTTCCCTGCTTTCAAGGCTTTGACAACAAGTTCTGCATGAGAATCATGGCGAGTGAGGATGGCGACGGTGTTGATGTTTGGATCGTTGATGATTTCATCTTCACTCGAAGTAGCATATTTGAAGCCAAACTTCTTGCCAGCATGTTGCGCGTGGAGTCCGCCTGAGGAGGCGATGCCGACGAGTTGGATGCCGTCCACTTTTTTGATTGAGGGGAGAAGGACGGAGTTGGCGAAGAGACCTGCGCCGAGGACGCCGAGATTTACGATTTCAGATTTACGATTTACGATTGAGGGGAAAACTACTTTTCTTTCTTCTTTCGTCTTTCCTGTTGGATAGGTAAGCAGAACACCTAAAAACGTATCTTTCTTCTTTCCAGTGATCACATCATACGCCTGCGTCGCTTTTTCGATGGGGAAGCGATGTGTGATGAGCGGTTTCACTGTCAACTTTCCACTTTCCATCAAGTCAACGACTGCTTCAAAGTTGCGACCTTCCGTCCAGCGGATGTAGCCGAGGGGGTAGTCCATTCCATTTTCTTCGTAGTTGGAGTCGTAGCGACCAGGTCCGTAGGAACGCGAGTTGATGAAGGAGAGTTCTTTTTCGTAATAAATTTTTCTGGGAAGTGTCAAACCCACCGCGCCTGTTGCGACGACGCGCGCGCGATCACGAGCAATGATGCCCGCGAGTTCAACGGGATCATTGGAGGGGGTGTCGGCGCAGATGAGAACCACGTCGAAGCCGCGGTTGGCGGTAAAAAGCTGGGAGGTAGATTCCGCTCGTTGGCGCGAGACAGCCTCAAGTCCGAGAGAAGAAGCGAGGGCTATCCGCTTGGGGTCGAGGTCAATGCCCAAGACGTTGCATCCAGCGGCGGATGCGATTTGAATCGTCAATAATCCCAACAAACCCAAACCGATCACCGCGACGTTCTCGCCGAGTTGCGGCTCAGCGAGGCGAAATCCGTGCAGGGCAATCGCGCCGAGCGTGGTGAACGCGGCGGAGTCGAAGTCAACATTTTTTGGAAGAGGCGTTAAGAGATTGCGCGGCACAACATTGTATTCGGCATGGACAGCGTATCCGCCGCCCGCGCATGCAACGCGCTGACCCACTTTGAAGCCCTGCACCCCCATGCTGGGAGCTATAGTATTTTTGCCGAGCGCGATGATCGTGCCAGCAGACGAGTAGCCAAGCGCCATCGGTTGGTCGAGGCGATTGAACGCGGCTTGCATCGTGTTGACCACGCCTTCGCGCCGCGCTTTGTCGAGGACTTGCTTGACGAGGTCGGGACGCGAACGCGCTTTGCCGACGAGACTCTTTTCGGCAAACTCGACGACCATGCGCTCGGTTCCCGCGGACACGAGGCTGGTTGCCACTTTGACGAGCGCCTGCCCCTCGCGCGGAGTTGGCATCGGCACGTCTTCGATGGTGGCTTTGCCTGTTTTGATGTTTTGGAGGAGTTGTTTCATGAAGATCAGAGAATTAGAGGATTAGAGGATTAGAGATTGGTGATTCGTTGCGAGGGAAAGTATACCCGATGAGCGAGTGATATAATTTCTTCATAACATAACCATGTCCCCTGAGGGAGTGGCGCCGAGGCGCCATTGCGACCGAAGGGTCTCTCATCTTGCGGTAGAGATTCTTCGCCCCTTCGGGGCTCAGAATGACTTGAATACGAACATAGGAGAATTGCTGTGGCTGATTCACGAGTTCAAAAATTTGCTAAAGTTTTGGTGGAACATTCCGCGCGCATTGTGCCTGGCGACCGCGTGCTGATCGAAGCGACGACCGCCGCCGAGCCGCTTGTGCGCGAGTTGTTCATCCAGATCATGGAAAAGGGCGGGCATCCGCACCCGATGGTTGCCCTGCCTGGGATGATGCCGTTCAGCCAGGATGAGTTTTACCTCACGTACGCCAACGACTCGCAACTCGATTTCGTTCCGACGTTTTATAAATTGGCGTATGACGAGTTCGAGAGTCGCATCCGCATCCACTCTTCGACGAACACGCGCGGCACGACGAACCTTGACCCCGTCAAAGCGCAGAGACGCGGCAAAGCCATCAGCGGAATCACAGAAGCGCAGATGAGGCGCGGCGGCGAGGGCAAGTTCAAATGGGTCACCACCCTCTACCCCACCGATGCGTACGCGCAAGACGCGGGCATGAGTTTGAAAGACTATGAGGATTTTGTTTTTGGAGCCGTCCATGCGCATGAAGATGATCCAATCGCATATTGGAACAGCACAGCCTCAGGACAACAAAAAGCGATTGATTTTCTCGCGGGGAAAAGCATCGTCACCCTGCGCGGTCCGAACGTGGATTTGACTCTCTCGATCAAAGGTCGCTCTTTCATGAACTCAACTGGCAGATACAACATGCCCGATGGAGAGATTTTCACAGGACCTGTGGAAGACTCGTTGAACGGCTGGGTGAAATATACGTATCCCGCGATCTACGGCGGCGTGGCTGTCGAAGGCGCGGAACTCACGTTCAATCGCGGGCGCGTCCAACGCGCGACGGCGGAGAAGAACGAGGCATATCTCATCAAGATGCTTGAGTCCGACGAAGGCTCGCGTCACGTTGGCGAGTTTGCCATCGGCACGAATTTCGACATCAACAAATTCACGGGCAATATTTTGTTCGACGAAAAGATCGGCGGCACCTTCCACATGGCGCTCGGCGCGGGCTACCCCGAAACGGGATCGAAGAACAAGTCCGCGATTCATTGGGACATGATCTGCGACCTGCGAACCGATTCCGAAATTACGGTGGATGGGGAGTTGTTTTATAAGAACGGGGAGTTTGTGTTTGGGGGTAGGTAAACACGGAAACAAGTAGACACGTAGACACGAAAGGAGAGTCCTCAATACCTTGAGGACTCTCCTTGTTTACTTGTTTACCTGTCTACTTGTGTACTTGTGTACGTTCCTCAGTACCGCCCCACCGAATCGTCTACCCTCCGCGCGTAATCGTCAATCCCGCCTGCCACGTTGAAGACATTTTTCCATCCCTGTTGCGCGAGCCACGCGGTGACTTGCCCACTACGGTTGCCGTGATGACACATGACGTAAATCGTCGCGTCTTGCGATCTTGCGGATTCGGACAACGCGTTCAATCCCTCCTCTGCCAGTCGGCTCATCGGCGTGACCTCCAGCCTGCTGTCAGTCAATTTGGCGTAGGTCAACTCTTCGAGTTCGCGCACGTCGAGGAGGATGAATTGTTCATCCGAGTTGAGTTTTGCGGCGAGGTCGGTGGTGGTGATTTCGGGGATCATAGTTGCTCCATTAAATTCTTTTTACCACGAACCCCGCAAGGGCATCGGGGCAGGTGACACGAAGGTCACTAAGGTTTTTGGTTTCGTGGCGCAACACAATGAATTTCCATAGACTTTCTTTCACGCACTTTCGCGAGTTGAGTCGAAAGCCAATACCACGATCATCACTCAACATAACTTTGTGTTCTTCGTGCCCTTTGTGTTTAAAACCTATTTCAATGCCTTCACGTATAGATTCTCCACATATTGCTTGACCATGCGGCGCGTGGAGAATTGAGGGATGTTCGTTTTCAGATTATCTTTCACGCGCGCAATCCATTCGTGGGAAATTTCTTTCGGGTCGCGGTCGTAATACAGCGGGATGATCTCGTTCTCGAGCGTGCTGTACAAACTCTCGGCGTCTTCGGCATCCTGCTCGTCGGAGTTATCAATCTGTTCATCGCGCCCAATGGACCAGCCGTTCTTGCCGTTGTACGCTTCGCGCCACCAGCCATCCAGCACGGAAAAATTCAACGCGCCGTTGAGCGCGGCTTTCATTCCAGACGTGCCGCTCGCCTCCAGCGGACGACGCGGCGTGTTCATCCACACATCCACGCCTTGGACGAGGTAACGCGCGAGGTTCATGTCGTAGTCCTCGATGAAGACGATGCGCCCGCCCGTCTCCGCTTTTTTGACGGTGCGATACACTTGCTGGATCAATTGCTTGCCTGGCTCATCGGCGGGATGCGCCTTGCCCGCGAATAAAATTTGCACAGGCATGTTCGGCTTGTTGACGATGTTCAGCAATCGCTCCACGTCGCGCATGACGAGACTCGCCCGCTTGTACGTGGCAAACCGACGGGCGAATCCGATCGTCAGCGCGTAGGGGTTGATCAAGACTCCCGACGAGACAACTTGCACGGGGTGGAATCCTCCGCCCGTCCAACGTTCGCGGACGCGCTCTCGCAAGTAAAAAGAAAGTTTGCGCTTGAGATGTAAACGGACCGCCCACAACTCCGCGTCGGGGATTTCGTCAATCTGTGACCAAAACTCGGGCTGGTCAAGATGATCGTACCAATCGGAGCCGAGATGCTTGATGAAGAGATTCGTCAGACGCCGCGCCATCCAATTCGCGGTGTGGACTCCGTTGGTCACGTAGGCGATCGGAACGTCCTTCTCCGCTTTATCTGCCCACAAAAAATTCCACATCTTGCGCGAGACCTCGCCATGCAACTCAGAGACCGCGTTGCGCCCGTCTGAATTTCGCAAGGCAAGGATGCCCATGCTGAAGGCTTCGCTGTGCCCCTTTGGATGTTTGGCAATGTCGAAGAATTGTTCGCGCGTGAGATTCAGTTGAGGATAGATTCCGCCAAGATATTTTTCGATCAACCACAGCGGAAATTCATCGTTCCCCGCAGGGACGGGCGTATGCGTGGTGAACACATTTTGTCCGCGCGTTTTTGCGATGGCGTCCTCAAAAGACGCGCCGCCAGCCACAAGTTCGCGCGCCCGCTCCAAGGTCAGGAATGCCGCGTGTCCTTCGTTCATGTGCCAGACCGCGGGGTTATATCCGAGAGTCCGCAATGCGCGCACGCCGCCGATTCCCAACAACACCTCCTGCATCACGCGGCGATCCAGATCGGACCAATACAAACGCGCGGTGAGCAAGCGATCCAATTCTGAATTATCTTCGACATTCGAATCGAGCAGATACAACGGCACGCGCCCAACACGCGCTTCCCAAATTTGCACGACGATTTTTCGATCCGTGAGTTCTACTTCAACCATGACGCGCTTGCCGTCTTTGTCGAGTACTGGCAGAACAGGCAAGTCTTCCAACACGAGCATATTGTTCAAGGCTTCCTGCCAGCCGTCTTCGCTGATGCGTTGCGAAAAATATCCCTGCGCATACATGAAGCCAACCGCGGTGATTGGCAAACCCAAATCACTCGCTTCTTTCAGATGATCGCCCGCCAGAACGCCGAGTCCGCCCGAATAAATGGGGAGCGTTTCGTGCAGACCAAACTCCATCGAAAAATATGCGATGGGACGTGAATCAAATTCGGGATGAGTCCGATGCGTCCACGTTTGCGAATCCGAAAAATACGAATCGAAATCCGCAAAGACGGTTTTGTACAACTTCAAATAATCTTTATCGTTCACGGCTTGTTTCAATCGCGCGCGCTCGATCTCGCGCAAGAGTCGGATCGGGTTATGCCCAAGCCGCTCCCACAATTCATAATCGAGCCGCCCAAAAAGGCGCGCGGCTTCGGGATGCCACGTCCACCACAGGTTGTATGAAAGTTCATGCAGGCGCGAGATTTGTTTCGGCAAGTCAACGGGTTTCGGAAGTTGTGTTTTGAATGATGTCATAGTGAGTAATCATACCAAACTTCTAAACCACTGAGTCACGGAGACACTGAGATAAAGAATTTCTCCGTGACTCGGTGTCTCAGTGGTGAAAGATTGAACTGGGATAAAATCAACGTATGCCTCGCATCCAACTCTTCGTGACGTGCCTCGTCGATTCTTTCTACCCTCAAACTGGTGAGGCGATGGTGAGCATTCTCCGCCGCCTCGGCATTGACGTGGACTTTGCCCGCGACCAAACCTGTTGCGGACAACCTCCTTTCAGCGCAGGCTTGCACGCGGAGGCGCGTCCGATCGCGCAACACACCATCGAGGTGTTCGAGAAAACGACAGGCGACATCGTCCTGCCTTCAGGCTCATGTGCCCACATGATGAAACACAACTACATCGAATTATTTCGCAATGACCCTGCTTGGCTTCCGCGCGCGCAGGCGTTGGCAAATCGTATTTACGAATTCACCGAATACCTCGTAGACCGACTCGGCGTCACCGATGTCGGCGCGCGCTGGGATGGAGTGCTCACGTATCATCCAACCTGCCACGCATTGCGCGGGATGAGGATAGACCGCCAACCGCGCACCCTGCTCGCCAACGTGAAAGGCGCCACTATCGTTGAGCTACCTGCCGCGGAAGATTGTTGCGGCTTCGGCGGAATCTTTTCGGTGGAACATCCCGAACTTTCCGCAGAACTACTCAAGCGAAAAATATCGAATCTTGAAACCTCGGCATCCCCCACTCTGGTTTTGCTCGAGGCGGGATGCCGAATGCACATCGCTGGCGGATTGCACAGGCAGAAGAAAAGCCAGCAGGTTGTTCATATTGCGGAAGTGTTGAACGCAACATGACCGATTCGCTAAACGTCAAATTTGTCCCCGTCGGCAAAGGAAGATTTGCCGTGTATCATCGTCCCCGCCGCATCGATTTTCCGCTTTTGCGTCAGATGGGATGCACACACATCATCACATTGCTCAAAGAAAGCGAAGGAGCACAACAGTATGGCGACATGGCTCGCACAGCAAACATTGAGTGGGTTTGGGTGCCACTTCCCAATGGAAATTATCCCGAAGGCGAAGCGCACGACCGCCTCATCGAAGTCATGCCAAAACTCGCGCAATTGCTCGACAATAACAATTCCATTCTCATTCATTGCTCGGCAGGCGTCCATCGGACGGGATTGGTTGCGTACGCGTTGCTCCGTTGGCGAGGAATCGAAAGCGAACAGGCAATCCAGATCATCGCGCAAACGCGCAATGAAACCGCCGAGGGCATGATGGAAAAACGAAAACGCTGGGGTGATAAATATGCTCCGCCATCAAAATTGAAAGAAACAACATGGATCAATTCCGTCAAAGAATTCGCACATCGCTTGCGAACCAGCATCTTCAAAACGCGTTAGACCTCAACGCCGAGCGGCGCGTCACGCGCAGGATCAATGCGCTGGAAACCTTGCCCGACTGGCGCGAGAGACGTCAACGCGCGCACGCCGTCCGCGCGGAGGTGATCGAGAATCTCGATTCGTATCTCGATCAATTCACAGCCAACGCGCAAGCGAATGGAGTCATCGTCCATCGCGCAAAAGACGCGGCAGAGGCGGTGAAGATCGTGTTGGAAATCGTAAAATCTTTACCACTAAGGCTTGCATTGAGCGAAGCCGAAATGACACAAAGTACACAAAGTGAAAAAGAAAAATCCTTAGTGCCCCTTCGTGACCTTCGTGGTAAAAAAGCTCTTGTCGCAAAATCGAAGAGCATGGTCACGGAAGAAGTCAACCTCAACCATGCGCTTGAAGCGGAGGGCATTCGCGTCGTTGAAACCGACCTCGGCGAGTTCATCGTGCAAATGCGCGGCGAGAAGCCCGCTCACATCATCACGCCCGCGTTGCATTTGAAAAGACAAGACGTGGGTCAACTCTTTCACGACAAACTCGACATCCCCTACACCGAAGACATTCCCACGCTGACCAACACCGCGCGGAAAGTGTTGCGCGAAGTGTTCCTCACAGCAGACGTGGGCATCACAGGCGCGAACTTCGCAGTCGCTGAAGAAGGCGCGATCTGCCTCGTCACCAACGAGGGCAACGGACGCATGGTCACGACTCTCCCTCCAATCCACATCGCGCTCATCGGCATGGAGCGCATCGTCCGCACCCTCGACGACCTCGCGCTGATGCTGTCCCTGCTCCCGCGTTCAGCCACTGGGCAAAAACTCACCTCGTACACGCAGATCGTCCACAGCCCATTGCTGAATCAACAACGTCATTTTATTCTCCTCGATAACGGACGTTCGCGCCTGCGCAACTCGCCTCTCAAAGAATCTCTCTATTGCATCCGTTGCGGATCATGTCTCAATGCCTGCCCCGTCTTCCGCGAGATCGGCGGGCACGCATACAAAAGTCCATACTCGGGCCCCATCGGCTCGGTCATCTCGGCGGGACTCTTCGGAAGCGAATTCGTCCCGCTTGCGCAAGCGTCCACGCTTTGCGGCGCATGCAAAGACGCCTGTCCTGTGGATATTGACCTGCCGAAGTTGCTGGTGCGCGTGAGAGCAGGGCAGTCTCAAGTCTCAAGTCTCAAGTCGTCTAACCCTCATGGATTAACTCCACTCTCCACTTTCTCTCTTCGGATGTACAGCCGCTTCGCCCGCCACCGACGCCTGTTTACCCTCGCCCAAAAATTCGCGGCGCTGACGAGTCCGCTCCTGTCGCTTTTCTCACAGTGGATTCGTTTACCCGCGTTTACAGGCTGGGGCTATAGCAAGGATTTGCCAAGGTTTGCATCAAAACCATTTCGCGAAAGATTTCTGGAGACCGACAGCTTGCTGTCGGATACGCAGACCAAAGCCGCACAACTGAACGAGAAGAATAAAGAGGCAACGCAGGAGCAAGCTCCTGCGCTCCAAAATATCGAACGCTTCACGCAAGAACTAACCGCCGTGCATGGACATGTCCATCACACCGAGGATCCAACGCAATCCATCATTCAGTTTTTGCAATCACGAGACATCAATCATATTCAACTTGAACCAAATGTTTTGAATGAAGACATGCTCACACAAGCAGGCATCACCTTCACCCGCGAACCCGATCCCGCAATCCGCGCGGGGGTGACAAAGGCTCAATGCGGCGTGGCAGACACAGGGTCCATGCTTGAAGCGGATGGCGAAGGGAAATCACTGCGCGCGTCGCTCCTTCCCGAAATCCATCTTGCGGTGTTGCGCACGTCGCAAATTTATCCGTCATTGGAAAACGCAATTCATCTTGTGAAGAATACGAAGTCCGCCGTGTTCATCACGGGACCTTCCGCCACGGGCGACATCGAAAGCGTCCACACCATCGGCGTGCATGGACCAGGCGAAGTGCGCGCCTTTCTCGTTGACGATTGATATTTGGGATGATAGAATTCCGCCGCGCTTCGACTACGGTCTTCGTCTCCGCAATCGCTTCGCTCAGACCTCCGCTCAGCGCGAAAAACGCCCCCATCGTCTAGTGGCCTAGGACGAAGCCCTCTCAAGGCTTAAACCGGGATTCGAATTCCCGTGGGGGCACTCTTCCCATGACCTAATAAGTTTATGGGGCATAAAAGAATCATCCGCGAGATGGTTCTTTTTATTTTGAATAACTGTATAATTTGATTATGAATCAAATCCTTGTTGTCGGCTCGCTCAATGCCGACCTTGTCGCGCGCGCGCCGCGCTTTCCTCAACCCGGCGAGACGATCAGCGGCGAAGACCTGCGCGTGATCCCCGGCGGCAAGGGAGCGAATCAAGCCGTCGCGGCGGCGAGACTTGGAGCGAACGTCTCGCTGCTGGGGCGCGTGGGCAACGATAACTTCGGCGATTTTCTTCTTGAGAATCTCAAGCAAAACAGAGTGGATTCGAGCCTGGTCCAACGCGATGATTCTTCGACTGGAACAGCGATCATCATTGTAGACTCCAATGGACAGAACAGCATTGTATTATCCGCAGGAGCGAACGGCAACGTTTCAATCGCCGATGTAGACAATAGTCCATTTACCAATTACCAATTACTGTTGCTCCAACTCGAAATCCCCCTCCCTGCTGTTCTTCGCGCCGCGCAACGCGCCAAGGAAAATAACGTCCGCGTGATTTTGAACCCCGCGCCTGCGCAACAATTGCCCGATGAATTGATCGCCCTCGCCGACTATATCATCCCCAACGAAACGGAATTGTCGTTGTTGACAAGTCAGAAGATCGAAGACATCCCCTCCGCCGAATCTGCCGCCAGAGACTTGCTGGGACGCGGCGCGAGGAACGTGATCGTGACCCTGGGAAGCAAAGGCGCGTTGTTGGTGAACTCGGAAACAAGCAAGCAGATACACACGTTCAAAGTGGAAGTAGTGGATACCACCGCCGCTGGCGACGCGTTCATTGGAGGTTTTGCAACATCCCTGCTGGAAAACAAATCGCTCGAAGAGGCTGTCCGTTTTGGTTGCGCATGCGGCGCGTTAGCAACCACAAAATTCGGCGCGCAACCATCGTTGCCGATGAAAGAGGAAGTCGAAAAAATAATCTCTACCTCTTCGGCTTCGCTCAGGACAAGTCTCTAGTCTCCAGTCTCTGGTTTTGACGCGACGAGTCTACCTCGTTTACTCAACCATCAATTACAAATTACCAATTACCAATAATTCATATGCCCAAACGAATCATCATAGACACCGACCCCGGCATCGACGATGCCCTCGCCTTCCTGCTCGCGCTCGCCTCGCCTGAGATCCAACTCGAAGCGCTGACCACGACTCAAGGCAACGTCACCATCGAAACCGCCACGCGCAACGCGCTCGCGGTGCTGGAACTGGCGAACGCGGCGCATATCCCTGTTGTGGCGGGAAGCGCAGTGCCTCTCGTTCAACCTTTGCGCGCGTCGGCGCACGTCCACGGCGAAAGCGGAATTGGCAACTCAAAACTTCCCGCGCCGAAAAGCAAACCCCTCGAAGGGCACGCGGTGGATTATTTGATTCAGCGCGTGCTTGCAGAGCCGGGCGAGTTGAGCATCTTCCCCATCGGTCCGCTGACGAACATTGCCATGGCGATCCGCAAGGAACCGAAGTTTGCCAAAGCCGTGAAAGACTTGGTCATCATGGGCGGCGCGGTGCTCGAACATGGGAACGTCACCCCGCAAGCGGAGTTCAACATCTGGGCAGATCCGCACGCCGCGCATATCGTTTTTCATTCAGGGATTCCGATCACCTTGATCCCGCTGGACGTGACTCACAAATGCCTGCTCAAGCAAACACACATCGACCGCCTGCTCGAGACCAAATCGCCGATCACCCGTTTCATCACGCAGGCGGTGGAAACCTGCTTCGCGCATTCCAAATCATACGGCGGCGAGGGTTGCGCCATGCACGATCCGCTCACGCTGGCAACCATCATCGCGCCCGAGTTACTAACGTTCAAAGAGTTGTACGTGGACGTGGATTATTCCACCGGAGTTTCGATGGGCAATACTTTCGGTGATTTCCTTGGCAAAACTGGCAAGCCCGCCAACATGAAAGTCGCGCTTCAAGTGCGCGGCGAGGAGTTCATCGAACTGTTCCTTCAGCGTATGGAAGCCCTCGCAAGATCCATTTCGTAGGGGCACAGCGAGTTGCGAGATGATTTTGACTAACGCTCGTTTCGCTGTACCCCTACGGCGAAGTACAAATTACCAATCACCAAGTACTCTTTTATGAAACGCATCCTCCTCGACACCGACCCCGGCATAGACGACTCGCTCGCCATTTTGCTGGCGCTGGCTTCGCCTGAAATTTCTCTCGAAGGGTTGAGCATCGTCCACGGCAATTGTTCGCTCGAACAAGCGACAATAAACGCGCTTTCAATTTTGGAACTTGCGAACGCGACTCACATCCCCGTTGCGGTTGGGTGCGAACTGCCGCTTGTGCAACCCTCCCTGCTCGCGCCCGAGACACACGGCAACACAGGCTTGGGCTACGCAAAGCTGTCAGAACCGCGAACCCAGCCGACCCGTCGGCATGGATGCGATTTCCTCATCGAGCAAATCATGTCCGCGCCGGGCGAAGTCACACTCGTGGCGATCGGTCCGCTGACGAACGTCGCATTGGCAATTCGGCAAGAGCCGCGCATCGCGCAATCGCTCAAAGAGTTGATCATCATGGGCGGCGCGATCCGCCATGAGGGCAACACCACCGCGCTGGCGGAATTCAACACGTATGCCGACCCGCACGCCGCGCACATCGTCTATCACGCCGGGATTCCCACCACGCTTGTGCCGCTGGATGTGACGTATCAATGCGTTCTGACTCAGGGGGATGTGGATCGCCTTCTTCGACTCGATTCGCCCCTGACGCGTTTCATCGCCGACGCGACGCGCTTCTACATGGAATTTCACGATGAGTATCAAGGCGTGCAGGGTTGCGTGATCAACGACCCACTCGCGCTCGCGCTGACCTTTGCGCCTGAATTGTGCGAGTATCAAGACTTGCCCGTTGATGTGGACATCTCGGGCGGCGTTTCACTCGGCAAGACCATCGGCGATTTTTACAATTACAATCAAAAGCCTGCGAACATGAAAGTTGCGCTGGGCGTGCATCCGCGCGATTTCATTGAATTATTTTTGGAGCGCATGGAGAAATTGTCAAGGAAAGATTCTCTCGGAGGAAACGATGCTTGAAAAAATAAAACACGACTTCAAAGGAATCACCTGGCTATTGATGGCGCTGGGGATCGTCCTCAATGGAGCAAGCGCGTTGGCAGTATCGAAAACGAGTCTTCCCCTTTATCTTGATTCCATCGGGACGGTGTTCGTCGCGGTTGTGGCGGGTCCATGGGCTGGAGCGTTGACGGGTTTGTTGACCAACGTGATCCTCGGGTTCGTATCGCCGAGCTATGCGCCGTATTGGTCCGTTCCGTTGCTGATCGGTTTCGTTACCGGGTTTCTCGCCAACGCTGGCTGGTTCAAACGCTGGTGGAAAGTAATCGCGGCAGGCTTGATCATTGCCATTCTTGCGGCGGTTATGTCATCGCTGATCGCGGCGCTGGTGTTTGGAAACTTCACATTCGACCTTTCATATTTTCTAGTAAAAGAGCCTGCGGACAAAGTCATTACGACGCTCATCGTATATTTCGTTCTTAAATTCCTCCCAAAACGATTCGTATCGCTTTTCCCTCGCCACGAAAATGTGGATTAAATAGGTGAAACAAAAAACGATGATGGGTGTTGTAATCGTCAAATCAAAAAAGGAGAAATGACATGGTAGAAAATATCAAGAAAGAGTTCAGCACCAGAACGTTGGCGCTCATTGCGATCGCAATTGCGATCAATATCGTCATCGGACAATTGGTGTTCTACTTGAAATTGCCGATCTATCTCGATAGTATCGGCACGGTATTGGTCGGCGCGCTCGTCGGTCCTTGGGCGGCCGCCGTTACGGGTGGTTTATCGAATATTCTTTGGGGGGTTGTTCCTCCTCCCCTTCAAAATACGTTTTCCGTGCCTTTCTTCTATGTTGCGGTTGTCATCGGATTGTTGGCTGGCTTTTTCGGAAAGCGTGGGGTGTTTGAGAAAGAATCGCCGCGTTGGATTTCTGTATTGATCGGCGCAGTCTTCTTCTTCGCGCTCGCCATGTTCGTTCTCGCCTTCATCAATATTGACACCAGCCAAGGCTTCGCCATCTTCCCCAGCATGAGAGACCTCGTTTCGCAATATGCAGTGGTCTTTGTGCTGGCGATTGCGATTGGAGCGGCTATCGGCTACTTCCTACTGCAAAATGGCGGCTACGTTGGGTTAGCGGGGCTGGTGACGGGCGTGGTCGCGGCGATTATTTCTGCCCCCACCGCCGCTGTTGTCTTCGGAGGTGTTACAGGCGGAGGCACAGATTTATTGGTCGCGGCATTCAGGGCTAGCGGCGGAAATATTTGGGCTTCCGTCCTTGCGCAGGGAAGCGTATCTGATCCATTCGATAAAATGTTATCGTTCATGGTCGTCCTCTTCATACTCCGCGCCCTCCCCACGCGATTCAAAGCGCGCTAATCGATCTGCGCATGGTGATATGAATTCGTTGAGTATTTATGCAGCCCGCGCAAGCGGGCTGCATAAACTAAACCCTCTTACCAAATTCGTCCTTACGCTCTGCATTCTGTTGGGCGGGTTTGCGTTTTCAAGCGCCGCATCGGGTTATCTGATCTTGATCGCGATCATCACGCCTCTTTCCATTTGGGGAAAGGTCACAATGAGAATGTATCAATTGGTTTTCAATATCAGTTGGCCCCTGATCGTATCTGTTTTTCTCATCCAGCCCTTGTTTTGGGGTAGCGGGACACCATTGTTTGAACTTGGACCCCTCTCGCCAAAATTGGAAGGGGCTCTCTTCGCATTCAAAAGTTCGGGCAGAATTTTGTATATTATGGCAAATTTTATTCTGTTCTCTCTAACCACCCGTCCAGACACTTTGATGATCTCGCTCAAACAGGCAGGGCTACCCGGCGGACTGGCATATATCATTGTGTCAACACTTCAACTCGTTCCTCAATATGTCGCCAAAGCAAATATCATTTTGGATGCGCAACGATCGCGCGGTCTGGAAACGCAAGGCAACATCGTTACGCGCGCTCGCGCGCTAATGCCTTTGGTTCTTCCGCTGGTGATCGGCAGTCTTTTAGAAGTTGAGGAACGCGCAATTGCTATCGAGGCGCGCGCATTCAACTCCAGTCGTGTTGAAACAAGTATTCTCGAAATCCCAGATTCTCGAACCCAGCAAACCGCAAGGGTCGGGATGATCGCCGTAACTATTCTGCTGATCGCGGGGAGATTTGTGTGGCTATCGTAAACCTGCAAAACGTCACCTACAAATATCCACTCACCGACGCGCCCGTATTGAAGAATATCAACCTGCAGGTGGACGAGGGCGAGTTCGTCGCGGTCATCGGACCGAACGGCGCGGGCAAGTCCACGCTGTGCTACACAGTGGCGGGATTCGTTCCGCATTTTTTCAAAGGCGAGATCGCTGGCACAGTGGAAGTTGCCGGCGCGGAATCAAGCAAATCGAATCTGCGTGAGTGGGTGTTGAATGTTGGGCTGGCGTTCCAGAACCCGTTCAACCAGATCAGCGGCGCCAAGTACACTGTCTTCGAAGAGATCGCTTTCGGGCTGGAAAATATCGGCGTGCCGCGCGAGGAAATGATCCCACGCGTGAACGATGCGATGAAGCTGACCGGCATCTCTGAATTGGCGGATCGCTCCCCCTACTCCCTCTCCGGCGGACAACAACAACGCGTCGCGCTGACCTCCATCCTGGTCATGCGCCCCAAGGTTCTCATCCTCGATGAGCCAACCTCGCAGATGGACCCCATCGGCACGCGCGAAGTCTTCGGCGTGATCCGCGCGCTGGCAGAACGCGGCATGACCGTCATCATGGCGGAACACAAAGTGGAATGGATCGCCAACTTCGCAAACCGGGTGATCGCTTTGCGCGAAGGAGAGATCATTGCAGATGGAAAACCAAGCGACGTTCTCACCTCCGACCTGCTGACAGAAAAAGGATTCGGCATCTCGCGCTACACATCTGTGGCGAGAAAGGCGAAAGAGCTCGGGTTGTGGAAGAAAGATAAATTGCCGGTCACATTAGATGAGGCGGTGGAGGGGTTCAAAAATGTGTAACCCGCATTCTCTAATGCGGACGTTAGAGAACGTCCGCTGCGCAAAATCAACATGAACATCGAAATCCACAACCTAACGTTCTCCTATCCAACCGGTGTGCAAGCCTTGCGTGGACTCTCGCTCACGATTCAATCGGGTGAGCAAGTTGCGATTGTCGGACAGAACGGCGCGGGGAAAACGACATTGGTCAAACATCTGAATGGATTGCTTCAACCCACCTCTGGCTCGGTAAAAATTGGCGATTGGGACACGCGCGAACATTCGGTAGCAAAGATGGCGCGGCGGGTCGGTTATGTGTTTCAAAACCCCGACGAGCAATTGTTCTCTAAGAATGTGGGGATCGAAGTCGCTTTCGGGCCGAAAAATTTAGGGATGAGCGGGGAGCAGGTTCAACGTCGGGTAAAAGAGGCGTTGGCAATGGTCGAGTTATCCGATAAAACGGAAACGAATCCGTACGACCTATCCGCAACATGGCGCAAGATGGTCGCGCTCGCATCCGTGATTGCCATGGACACAGACATCGTCATCTTCGACGAACCAACAACAGGACAGGACGCGGCAAACATCGCGCGCATCGCCAACGTGATCAAAATCTTACGAGAACGCGGCAAAACCATCATCACCATCACGCACGACATTGATTTTTGCGCCGAAAATTTCGAGCGCGTCATCGCCATGTCGCAGGGACACATCCTGCTCGACGGCAAAGCCAACGATGCGCTGGGGCAGGAAGATATTCTTGCCACAACCTACGTTGACCCTCCTCAACTCACACGGTTGGGAAAGAGACTTGGATTCAAAGAGATTGTGCGAAATGAGGAAGAATTTCTTGCGGGGTTGAAAAAATAAGGATCTTCCGGAATTAACGAGAAAGTGGCTCACCACGAAGGACACAAAGCACACAAAGGGAAAAAGAACCTAGATTCCTTATGCTTTTCCTTTGTGACCGTCGTGTCCTTTGTGTTTGAAAAGTTGTAGACTACCAATTCCTCATACCCCGAATCCTCCGCAAACTCGCGCTGGTACGCCGACTCATCGAACGCCAGAAGCACAACCTCCGCTGTTGTGTAAATCATACAGCCCGATTCCATATGCCCGCCGATGGTTTTTCCCTCCGCGTCGGAAATCGAAATATGCAAATGCGACCCGTGAACAGACACCGTGCCGGTGATGGACGCGATCTCGAAAAATTCATCAAACTCCGAGAAGGAATTCCTGTTCGCAAAGCGCAACACCGCGCGGCGCAGGCTCCCCACCGATGCGATCACACACCCTGCCTGAATCTGCTTTTCGTTCACAAAGTCCTGAATACTGTCGAACAAATCCTGCCCAGATTTCAATCGAAAGGTATAATTTTGCATGGACGAACCTCCGGCGCAATTATACGGTCATGCTTCTCGGTTTTCACTTTTGCAAGGCAAATACCAGCGATAAAATCCATAGGCTCATGTACAATGGAAAAGCACGGGAGCGAATATGACAAAGTTAAAAGTTGAAGTTTTTCACAGCATCCACGACATCAAACCAGACATTTGGAACCGCATCGCCGCCGGGCGCGGCTTTCAGAGCCATGCGTGGTACGTGTTCGGCGAACACGCCATGGCAGACAGCCCCGCCACCTATTTGATCGCCTGGGATGGCAAAACGCCGGTCGGAGGCGCGGCATTATTCCGCGTCACAAACGAACCGCTTCCCCTCCCAAGCATTGCCCGCAACTTCATGGCGTCTATTTTAAAGCACCGCCCGCTATTGGTATGCCGTTCCCCGCTCGCCGACACATCCGCGCTATTGCTTCCCGGCGGAGAACTCCACGATGAAGCGCTTGCCGCCCTCGCGCAAGCGGCGCAGGAGGAATTCAAAAAACAACGTTGCTCATTCCTGGTCTTCGATTACCTGCTGACCGAACAACTGCGCTATGCGTGGCCCCATGGCTACGAACCTGTCACCGTTTCAGAACCCGGCACCTTCATGCCGATGGAGTGGGACAACTTCGAAGCCTATCTCGAATCGGGCAACAAAAAAGACCGCCAACAATACAAGAAAAGCGTGAAAGAAGCGGAGGAAGCGGGACTCGTCCTCTCCAAACACCGGTCGGTTTCAGACGTGGAAACCGCGCTCACCCTCATCAAGCATGTGTCCATCTGGCACGGCTCCGCGCCCAACCCATGGATGCGCGGCTTGCTCGAAAACTTCTCGATGATCGACGGCGACTGGCTCGAACTGCGCAAAGGCGGCAAACTCGTCGGATGCGGCGCTGTGGTGCGCGACAACAACTTCCAACTCGCCACCGCGCTTGGGTTGGAAGACGATGTGCCAGGCGGATATTTCTACCTGCTCCACGCCGCCTTGCAGGAAGCGTTCGAACACAAGGTTCGCCTCGTGCGCTTCGGCGCCGGCGCGTACGATGTAAAACGCAGGCTCGGTTTCCATTTGGAAGATACCAATCACGCCATGGTGACCATGGCGGGGTTCCTCGCGCGCGCGGCAAAAAGTTGAACCCCATGTTCCCGGCAACGATTCAAGCGGCGCTCACGTTCCTCGCCATCCTTCTTTTTTACGCGATGGATTTCCTCCTCATCCGCCGCTACGACAAACAACGCGCCGCCAGCGGCACAGGCCGCGCCTGGGATTTTACCTTGTTCATCTTTACCCTCGTCGCTGTTCTGATCCTGCAACCGGTGTTGCTCCCGCAATTGAGTTTTCGCACCACTGCCGCCTGGGGATTCTTCGCGCAACTCCTCGGCATCCTATTGATCCTGAAGGCGCTTGCGCTACACGCCTGGTCGCGCGCCCATCTCGGAAAATTCTACGCCGAGCGCGTCGAAGTTCAACCCGATCACAAAGTGATCGACACCGGTCCCTACAAACTCATGCGACACCCGGTCATCACATCCTTTTTTGGAATTGCGGCGGGGCTGTTTTTTGTTAACCCCTCGTTCGCCACGCTCGCCGCCCTGATCTACGCCATCTGGGATTTCACGCGCGCCGCCAAACAGGAAGAGGAACTGCTCACGCAGACGCTCCCCGGCTACGGCGACTACGCGCGTCGCACCCCCCGATTCCTGCCCCGGCTGTGGATGCTTTGATGCCCACGTTCGAGGAATTCCTCCAACTCCCCACCGAAGAGGTTGCCGTCCTCGTCAAAGCGAGCGGCGCAAAAGTCTGCGTATTCCCCATCAACGGCACGCGGCGTTGGTTCATGCTTGAACATGCCGGCAAGATTCAAAACGATTTTTTTCAAGCATACATGGATTTGTCGATCCAAAATCATATCGAACTCTGCGCGCTGCTGTTCGATCATGGGATCGAAACCATTCTGGCTCCGGTCTTTGGGCGCGAACTCTTGAGCCGCGGCGACGAATACACCCAACGTGTCGGCATTGATGGACTCATCCGCACCGCCACCGACGCAAATTATCGCAAATTCTTCGAACGCTATAACGTGAAGGTTCGGTTTTACGGAGATTTTCGCGCGGCGTTGACAGCGACACCCCATGCGGGCGCGCTTCAATCCATGGAGGATGTGGTCGAAGCGACAAAATCCAACTCGGCATTTCGTCTCTACTTCGGCGTTTTCGCCGACGAGGCTTCAGCAACCATAGCCCGCCTTGCCATTGAGCATTACCGCGCGGAAGGCGCGATACCCGACAAGACCGCGCTGGTAAAAAAATATTACGGAGAAGAACTGCCCCCGGTGAGCCTATTCATCGGGTTCGACAAATTCAGCGCGTTCGACATGCCCCTGCTTGCCACCGGCGAAGAAGACTTGTATTTCTCGCGCAGTCCATCGCCATATATGACGGCTCATCAACTTCGATCTATTTTGTACGATCACCTGTATACCCGCCGCGCGCCCGAACCCGACTACGCCAAACTTACGCCTGACGCGCTCAACGAACTTCGCGAATACTACCGCCGCTATAAAGATTCTGTGTTCGGCGTCGGAAAACTGAAATTCGGCATATGGTTTCCAGAATAGATACCAACCTCATGACAGACATCATCACGACACTCATCAACGAAATCGGACCCGGTCATATGGCAAGCACGGCCTATGACACAGCATGGGCGGCCCGTCTGGACGAGATCGATCCATCCATCAGCGCCCACGCCCTAACCTGGCTGACAAAAAATCAATTACCCGACGGAGCCTGGGGCGCGCCAGCGCCAATGTACTACCACGACCGCGTGGTTTGCACGCTCGCCGCCATGATCGCGCTGGAACGGCGCGGCCACCGCGAAGCGGACAAGGCACAGATCGCCAAAGGCAAACTCGCCCTTGAACGAATCGTGAGCGAAGCGACGGGGGGGCTATCCTCCGACCCAAACGGGGCAACTGTCGGCTTCGAAATGATCGCTCCCACCCTGGTGGCAGAAGCCGAAAAACTGGGCTTAATCAAAAATCAGGCGAACCGCATCCTGGGCAGAATATCCAAACAACGCGCGGTGAAACTCGCCTACCTGAAAGACAACATGATCAGCCGTCATGTCACCATGGCGTTTTCGGCTGAGATGGCGGGCGTGGACGGCAAACACATGCTCGATGTGGACAACTTGCAAGAGAGCAACGGCTCTGTGGGAGTCAGCCCGTCTGCCACCGCCTATTTTGCAACCTACATCAAAAAAGGCGACAAAGCCGCGCTTGCCTATTTGCGCGACATCATGAAACCAGATGGCAGTTTTCCAAACGTTGCCCCATTCGATGTCTTCGAGATCGGGTGGTCGTTGTGGAATCTGAGCCTGATCCCCGGCCTGAAACAACACGCCAAACTCAAGCCGCATTTAGACTTTCTTGCCAATGCCTGGGTTCCAAAACGCGGCGTGGGATTTGCCGCGGGGTACACGGTCAAAGACAGCGATGATACAAGTTTGGTATTCGATACCTTGCTTAGGTATGGGATCGAAAAGGACTTGGGCAGTGTGCTCTCGTATGAAGAGAAGGATCACTTCCGCTGTTTCGATTTGGAAGCCAACCCTTCGATCAGCGCAAATATTCACGTGCTGGGCGCCCTCGGGCAGGCAGGGCTGGATATGAAAAACTCGTCGGTGCAAAAAGTTGCGCGTTTTCTTCACAAAGCGCGAGGGACGAATCCGTTCTGGGCAGACAAGTGGCACGCATCGCCTTATTACGCCACATCACATGCCATTATCGCGTGCGCCGGTATTGCCAATGACCTGGTCTCCGAATCGGTGGATTGGATCCTGAGCGCCCAAAATAAGGATGGATCCTGGGGAGCCTACCTAAAAACCGCGGAAGAAACCGCTTATGCCGCGCAGGCGCTTTGGGTGTGGAACCAAAAAGCGGCGAGAGTGCCTAAAACCGCCATGACGCGAGCCGCGCGCTGGCTGTCGGAAAATATGGATAAGCCTTATCCGCCGCTATGGATCGGTAAGTGCTTATATAGCCCCAACCTGGTAATTCGATCCGCGGTGATCAGCGCATTGGCTTTGGCTGGTTGATGCTATGAAAAACTTCATCGAACGCTTATTTACCTTTTCCACATCGGACCCTGAAGACACCCGTAAAAGGCGGATCCTTGGCATATTGCTGGCAGGCACGGCGGGAGTAGCGCTGCTCGGCATGTTATCGTTCATCTATTTCGCCGCCACGGTAGACCCTGCCGAATTTTATCTTCTCTTATGGGGCAGCGCGCTCACGTTCATCCTGGTGATAATCGTGTACGCGGTGAACTATTTTGGATCGGGTAGAGCCGCGGCTGTTTTATTCCTAATTTTTTTATACGTCATTTTTCTCTTTAGCGATACTCCCGACCAGATCGTGGGCGGACGAACGCTTTTCGCGTTCACCATCCCGATCTTCATGGCGAGCATTCTCCTCACACCGGCTTCCAGTTTCATTTTTGCGGGAATAAGCGGCGCAGTAGTTTTGTATCTGGCTGTATCGTTGGAAATTACTCCCAATATTCCCGGGGTCTTCGGGTTTTTCCTGATCGCTTTCGTCTCATGGTTATCGGCTCGCAGTCTCGAACAGGCGTTGAGCGAACTGCGCTCCATCAATTTGAACCTGGACCGCGTGGTGGCAGAGCGGACAGAGGCTCTCGCGGAATCGCTTGCCAGAGAAAAGATCGAGGCGGGACGCAACCAGGCGATCTTGAACTCGATTGCGGACGGCGTGATCGTTTTCGACAAAAGGTGGAACGCCACCATGGCGAATCCCGCCATCAAAAGTATGCTCGATATTCCTTTGCAGTTGATCATCAACAAAAACTTCCGTGAACTGGTGGAACATCCCCGCCTCGCTCCTAACAGCCGCGCGCTCCTCGGCTCCATGATCGAACATGGCACCCAGCCCATCGGGTTTCGCGTCGAATGGGGCGATAAGACCCTCTCGGTCAGCGCGGCTCAGATCTACGACCAACGGCGGGAAGATACCGGCACCGTCATCGTCTTCCGCGATTTTACGCGCGAGGCGGAAGTGGAGCGGCTCAAAAGCACGTTCGTTGGGATCGTGTCGCATGAATTACGCACGCCCCTGAATGCGATCCTCGGCTATGCCGAAATGTTCAAGGAGGCGGTGTACGGTCCCGTCAATGAAAAACAAGTGAACATGGCAGACCGAATCATGAAGAACACGCAACGCCTGCTGGCGTTGATCAATGACCTGCTCGATCAGGCGCAAATCGAAGCGGGCAAGCTCACCATCAGCAACCAAACGATCAGACCCGCCGAGTTGCTCGAAACCATGCACAGCCTGATGGACAAACCCGCCGCGGATAAAAACTTGAAACTCACCAGCGAGATCGAAGACGATTTTCCCGAAAGGCTGGTCGGCGACCCGGCGCGACTGCAACAAATCCTTGTGAACCTGGTGGGGAACTCTGTCAAATTCACGCATCGCGGGTTTGTCCATGTCAAATTGCTCCGCCAGGATGAACGCTGGGGTATTGAAGTGACAGACTCTGGGCAGGGCATCCCGGAGTTCGAGATCCCGCATATTTTCGAAACGTTCCGTCAAGTGGACGGAGCCGCCACCCGCGAACATGGCGGTTTCGGGCTGGGATTATCCATCGTCAAACAACTCGTCGGGTTGATGAACGGCGAGATCAGTGTAACCAGCCAACTGGGCGAGGGAAGCGTGTTTCTCATCCGCTTTCCGCTCCTCGCCCCAAAGGAATACCCAACAGCATGGAGAAGTTCATGAGTAAACTGGCATTGATCATTGAAGACGACAGAGACCTGGCGAACATCTTTGCCGAGGCGCTGCGCGGGATCGGGTTCGAAGTGGAAAACGCCCTCGACGGCAAAGCCGCGCGGGAACGATTAATCCATGGAGCAACGCCCTTCCTCATCCTGCTGGATATGCACCTGCCGCATATCTCGGGCAAGGATTTACTGTTGAATGTGATGAAAAAAGACGAGCGCTTTAACACCAGTTGGATCATGATCACGACCGCCGATGCCCGCCTCGCCGAGGAACTCCGCGACCAGGTGGATTTTGCCATGATCAAACCAATTCTATTCGGACAATTGCGCGACCTCGCCGCGCGGTTAAAACCTAAAGACGAAATCTAACACGCCCATGATCAACCAATGCTGGGCTGAGTCAAAGCGGTATCGCGCCGCATTGATCTTTGCCGTCGTTTACGCCATTGTGCGCTTCGGCGCGCAGGCATACTTTTTTGCGCAAGCGCTGACACCGCAGGCTTTGGCGCAAGACACCTTCGCCGCGGCAGATTTGCAATTTGCCTACATCCCCGCCGCAGAACATTTCAGAGACCGGGAAGACCTCTACCTCAAAGGCTCGCTCGAGGTTCTCGAAACTCACTATCTCTACACGCCCGTATTCGCTTTTTTCTGGAGTCCCCTCCTCCTCGCGCCGCTCAATATTCAGATACCCCTGCTCACCATCATTCACCTGGTCGCCTATGGATTGCTTTACATCCGCTGGGCGCGCCTGTACCAACGATACAACCTACAGGGCGCTGAAAAACTTTGGGCGCAACTCCTCCCGCTATTCCTCCTGTTCACCGTTTTCTGGGACGATCTCGCCATCCTCAACATCTATCTGATCATCGCGTTGTTCGCCACCTTTGCGCTTGAGGCGGTGCTGGAAGAAAACCTGCCATGGACTTCTTTTTGGATCGGCGCAGTGATCATCCCCATCAAGCCGCACTGGGGATTCGCGCTCGGAATTCCCCTCCTACTTGGACAATATCGCTTCTTCCTTCGATTGATGCTGGGTACCCTCCTCGCCTATCTCGCCGTGACGGGAATCACCATCCTGGGAGGTGGCGCGGCGTACGTGGTGCGGCAATATCAGGATTACATCGCTTTCCTCTCCCGACTTACTCCAGATTTTCCATGGTGGGGACCAGACAAACCATTCTTCGGCTACAATCACTCGGTGTTGCAGACGATCCTGTATTATCTCGGCGTGAACTCGTTCAACATGAAGCTCGCTTTGGTTGTAAAAGCCATCTTACTTATCCCACTTGGGGTGGTCGCGTTGAAATTCCTTAGGAACCCCATCCAAAAAAGCGGACGCGAAACGCCCGAAACCGCGCTCGCGCTCGGATTCGCGCTCTACCTCGGCGCCTTCATCTGGCTGAATATGGTATGGGAGATTTCACTGGCGTTGCCAATTTTCGTTTACCTTCTCACAGTCGTCAAACAATCATGGGTCCGCGCCGCCCTATGGGCGCTCTTTCTTCCCTACGCCATATTGGACGTCTGGAGACTGGCGAGCGTACTGGTGTTGGGATACGGCGTGATCTACGAACGCGTGTACATCCTCACCGACCCGATCCTGTATGTTCCATGGATCTTGGTTCTCATCATCGTGTTTTATGGGTTGCTGATTCGATACCTCGCAAACGACTTGCAACAGCGCTTAGCGAAGCCTAATTAATCCCTTCAAGAAACGAAATGATGGCGTCGAAATACGCTGTGATAATGCCATCCTTGTCGTGACCATATCCTTCGGCAGTTACGAATGTCGTTGGAACGCCCGCAGACGTGAGAAGACTCGACAGCTCGACCGATTCTTGATACGGAACAGTTTGATCGTCGGTGCCATGGATGATCAGAAACGGCGGGTCGCTGGCTGTGATGTAATTATCAACCGGTAATTTGGCGCGATCTGGGCAATCGCTGTAAGGCGAGCAACCGAATAATTCATAGGTGAGGGGAAGTATGTCGGGGGAGAGACTGTCAATCTGCGTGGTCGTAACGGAGCCGAAGAGATCGATCACTCCTGCAACCTGGCTTGAAACATTTGTGTTGCCTCCGGTTGTTCCCTCGAATTCGGGGAGGTCTGTCGTCACACCCACCAACGATGCAAGCAATCCGCCTGAGGAAGTGCCCAAGATGAATATCCTATCGGGGTCAATATTCAATTGCGAAGCATTCGCGCGCAGGTAACGGATCGCGCCTTTCAAGTCCTCAACTTGAGCGGGGAAATACCCATCCAACATACTTCGGTATTCGACCGCCGCAATTGCGTAGCCCTCGGAAGTGAAATCGTCTTCGAACCCTTCGGCAGAGTTCAACCCCCCGGGACCAAACCCGCCGCCATGTATCCATACAAGCACCGGGAAATTTTCGCCGGTCTCTGGCTTGATAAGATTGAACTTTAGCTCAGTAGAACTTTCATTGGCATAGGTAACTATCATTGACGTGTAACCGCCAGCGGATTGCGAACCATTGTGGTTGGACGGCGAGCTCGAATCGGTCTCTTTACCTGCCTTGATGGTCACCACATCATCCACTTCTTGACTCGGCACAAGAAGCGTTCCGTGTTCATCATAAAAGTCTAACTTGTACTCGCCCGGAGCAAGAAGTTCGTTGAGATTCGTCGAAGTATGATAAACATCTTCGATGCGGAAAAGTTCATTTCCCATAAGATCGTACGCGACCAGCGTCAATATCGTATTTTCACCGAAGAGACGTTTTAGTTTAGGAAGCTTGTTGTTCCCATTGACAATGTACGAATAGGTTTCGCCGCTCGCATTTGGCGTTGAGATCGGAGGAGCCATTGTCGCGGCAACTGCGGTGTTCGCAGGCGGCGTTATAGCCGAGGGGCTTTCCGTAGCCGAGGGAGAAGAACACCCAAAACTACTTACAACAAAGATAAGCGCAAAAATACCAATCAACAGACGTCGTATCATCGTAAACATAATAACAATCCTTTCTTTGGATGAATTTCGTTTATTCTAAGATAGGCGCGTTATAGGAATTTCATGCGGAGGTAAAATTCTTGTAAACAAACAGTCCCCACATATTGCGTATGCAGGGACTGTTTGACCTTGAAGAAAAAACTTCACAGGTTAATCGCTGTAGTATCCCCAGCAGGATATTTCCTCGCCGCTGGGGGTTTTTACCATTGGCGGTGAATCGGAGTCTATGACTTTGTAGGTGGATAAATCGGCTTCGATCATTTCGAATGCGCGGTCGGCGTTAATGGTCGAGAGATTAATTCCCTGCCACGGGGCCGTCTCATCATTTTGATTAAGATCATGCCATCGGCAAGCCAGCGCCGCTCCGATCTTTTCGCGTGTCATGAGAGGCAACGCCTTATTTTGAAAACCACCCGCCAGCGCGGGAACCGCATCATCGGACAACTCAAGAAAGTATTGCGTATCTAATTCGACACGACCCCCGCGCGTGTTTTCCACTTCGCTTCCCTCGCCAGGCGTTTCAGCATATCCGTTGATCTCGCGCTGGATATTGTGCTTGACAATAAACGCATCCACGTTGAGCAAACTCAACGAGACGACAAATCCCAGCGACGCCATGACCATACCAAACCCGATGGCGCGTTCCTTTTTCAGCAGTTCCAGCGCGGCGACCACGATCAACAACGCCGCCAGCCAGAGCATGAACACGTGCGTGTACGTCCGCAGGCGCGAGAAGCCATAGGCGTTTTCATACAGCACAAGCCGTTGGAACGCCGACACCTGCATCACGATCACCAAGCCGACCAGCACAATGCCGAACGTCGAAAAGACTCGCCGCTGGATTTCCGATTCGCGTTTGGTGATACTTCCCAAGCCGAGCAACATCAACAGACTGAAGAACGCCACCGCCACCAGTTCGCCAAATCCGCGCCGCGCGTATTCCGAATAGGTATAACCCTCGATGTTGATGTTCGCCTGCCCGCCGAAAAAATATTGGAACTGGATCGCGACAAAGGCGGCAAACAGGATGGTCAAACTTCCCAGCACGATGACAGACTCGGTGAAGCCGAGGAACGGCGGGATGAGATTCTTCTCCTCCACCTTGTCGTCCGATTTTTGAGCGGCGTGCAGGAACGCACCCGCGATAGCATAGGCAAAGATCAAAATGTACACCAGCCGAAAAATATATTCGGGCAAGTTCTCGATGTTGAACAGGTCAATGAATTCCTCAAATCGTTTCGCAAAGACAAGGTCAGCCGAGGACAACAACGCGCCGAAGATGGCAATGACGGGCAGGGCGATGACCACTCCGCGCAGGATGGACCAAAGCGGAGAAGTCCGCTTCTCACTCAGGGACGGCTGGTCGCGCTTTACTTCGGCATTGAACCCAAGTGGACGGGCGATCATGCTCGCGAGAAGAGTCAAATACCCGAAGAGGTAATCGAAGATGCGGTAGCGCGTCCAGTTGCCGCCGAGGTAGGTGAGCGCGAAGACACCCATGAGGAAGAGAGTCATTGCAACGGAGAGGAAGACCGTCAGCGGTTCGCGGCGGAGAAAAACTGTCAATGAGAGAAAAAAGATGGGGAGCAGAAGCAGACCTCCCCTGCGAGAGAGGCGAAGCCCGTCCGTCTGCAAAAGATAGATTCCCGTCGCAAGACAAAGAGTCACCCACAAGATGAAGTTGATACCCGCGGGCTTTTCCCAAAAAAGGAAATCGAACGCCCAGCCAAGCAGGATGACGAGTAACCAGAATCGATTTGGATTTGTTTTCATGCGCAGCCTCCAGAAAAATTTTGCCAAGCATAGCCTTGCCGCGCTTGCGGAGGCTCTCAATTACTATCAGATTTGGTTTTGTAACTCTTTCGTGAATTTTACGTTCGATGTTGTAGATTCTTCGGACGTTGAAGAATCCTCGGAATGGCATCCGAGGAAAAATTACAACTTGGTAAGAGACAGTTTTCGCCCATTGACATTACTTTTGAAGTGTGACATACTGCTGACATTCATTCAGGGGAACACACAAATCAATCGCCATCCTATAGAAAGGAGGAGGTGATGTCTAACATGGATAGTAGTAACAAACCCAGCGCTGTGGCATCCCTCCTCAAGTAAGTCAAGGAGCCACAGCGCCCCACCAACGCCGTCCGAAAGGGCGGCGTTGTGGTACCCCTCCCCAGCCCTCCCCAAATACCACAATATAATTTTGTTTGCATACAAATTATTTCATATCTTATTTGGGGAGGGTGCCGCGTAGCGGCGGGAGGGGCTATTCGTCGCCAAATGAAACGCCCATGCCGCGCGCCGTAAGGATGGCGTCGTCGTTGATGTCCACTCGTTTTGCGGTTGCGTTGACTTCCTCCAACGAAACATCTATGATCTTCCCGGCGCGTAACGCGACCATGCGGTCGAATTTTCCCTGCGCCGCCAAACGGACTGCCGCCGCGCCGAAGCGGGTGGCAAGCCAGCGGTCGAATGGAGTCGGCGAGCCGCCGCGCTGTAAATGTCCAAGCACTGTGACGCGCGATTCGTATCCGTTTTTTTCGATGTAATCGCCCACGCGCAGACCAATCCCACCGAGGCGCGGAACGTAAATTTCATCGCCGCCGCGCGAAAAGACCTGTTCCCCGCCTTGCGGTTTCGCTCCCTCTGAAACAACGATGATGCTGAACAAGTATCCATCCTGCACGCGCTGACGCACCTGGGCGAGAATGGATTCAAATGTGAAGGGAATCTCTGGAATCAGAATCACATCCGCGCCGCCCGCCACGCCCGCGTGTAAAGCGATGAAACCCGCGTCGCGCCCCATCAGTTCAAGCACCATCACGCGGTGATGCGCTTCGGCAGTGGTATGAAGTTTATCAATGGCTTCGGTGGCGGTGTTCACCGCCGTGTCGAAACCAAAGGTCAACTCTGTGCCGCTGATGTCGTTGTCTATGGTTTTGGGAACACCGATAACCGGCGCGCCTTTCTTGCAGAGTTCATGCGCGATGTGCAAAGTCCCATCGCCGCCGAGGACAAGCAGGGCGTCCATATCGAGGCGTTTGATTCCTTTGATGATCTCGTCTGAAACGTCGATCATCACCTCTTTGCCGTCGCGGATCACCTTGCGCGCGTATGGGTTGCCGCGATTCGCCGCGCCGAGGATCGTGCCGCCGCGCGGAAGCAGTCCGCGCACCGAATCGATGGTGAGCGGGACGATCCCGTCCGCTTCGATAAACCCATCGTAGCCGTTGCGAATTCCCAACACTTCGCTGTCGTATTCATAAATAGCGGTCTTCACCGCCGCGCGGATGACCGCGTTAAGCCCTGGCGCGTCGCCGCCGCCTGTGAGGATTCCGATTCGCTTCATTGATTGTCTCCTATAACGCCAATGATACTCCAGAGTTCAATACGAACTGAACGCGAATTGCGTAAAAAGGTTATTGTTCCGGGTGACCATGATTGCCGGCATCCTACCGGCAACTTCAGTCCCTTCTCCCACAAAAAACGACTGAAGTCGTTACTACGGCAAACCGCTTTACGTGACTCCGAATACAATTCGCGCAATTCGCTCATTTGCGGCATTCGCGTTAAGAATATTCCGACTTTGCGCAAGCCATGCAAAACCGGGCAACCCTTCTTGCAAGCAGACGTATATCCCCATATAATGAACGCCATGGAACAGGTAACGACTCAACCTAAATTTCAAAATCTTCTGCGCTGGATGCTTCCCATCGCGGCAATGTTTGCCTTCGCGGCGTGGTTCTTTATCGCGCCTCCCGGTCTGCTCGGCAAAGCGGACGGCATCGGGTACGCGGTCTGTCATCGCATCAGCGAGCGCTCCTTCCACATCGGCGACCGTCAACTTCCGTTGTGCGCGCGATGCACCGGCGAGTTCAACGCCGCGGCGATCTCTCTCATCTTCTTCGCGTTTGCCAGCGGGAAGAAAAGCGGATTTCCCGGTTGGAGGCTTGGCGCGCCGCTCATCCTTTTCCTCCTCGCCTTTGGGCTGGACGGATCAAACTCCTATCTGTATTTGCTCAAACAGACCTCCCCCGACGCCTTCAAAAACATTCCCAACCTGTACATCCCGAACGCCACACTGCGGCTCCTCACCGGCAGTGGCATGGGCATCGCGCTCGCGTCGATTCTCTTCCCTGCCTTCAATCAAACCGTTTGGAAAATCACAAACAGCGAACGCGCCCTCGATTGGAAAAAACTCGCCATGCTGGTCGGCATTATCTTGTTGGTCGATCTGCTCATCCTCACCGACAGCCCGCTCGTTCTTTACCCTGTCGCCATCCTCAGCGCGCTCGGCGTCCTCACCCTGCTCACCATCGTCTTCACTATGACATGGCTGATGATCATGCGGCAGGAAAACGCGTTCCACCGACTCAACGAAATGTGGATGCCTTTCCTCGCCGGGCTGACTCTCGCCCTTTTGATGATCTCGGCAATTGACCTGCTCCGCTTCAACCTGACGGGGACCTGGGGAGGCATCCCTTTGGGTTGATCTACGCTTTTGGCTGACCAACGAGCGCTGGAGAGCGCTCTGCTACGCACATGGAATAGGAGAAATTTATGGAACTACTAACTGGAATCTTCACTGCTTTTGGGCTTTCGGCAAGCGCAGGATTGAACGCCTACATTCCCCTGCTGATCGTCGGGCTGGTGGCGCGTTATACGAATCTGCTCAACCTGAGTCAACCATGGGACACGCTGTCCAATCCATGGATCATCCTCATGCTCTGCATTTTAGTCATCATCGAAATGCTGGCAGATAAAGTGCCTGCGGTCAACCACATCAACGACGTGATTCAAACCTTCATCCGCCCTACTGCAGGGGCGATCGCCTTCGCCGCGAGCGCAAACGTGGTGACGGATGTCAGTCCCGTGCTGGCATTGGCGGCGGGTTTGCTCGTGGCAGGGACGGTGCACGTCGCCAAGGCAGGCGCGCTCCGCCCGGCAGTGACGGCAACCACCGGCGGCGCGGGGAACGTCCCTGTGTCTATTGCGGAGGATATCATCTCCACCGTGCTGTCCATTGTCGCCATCATCCTGCCGATCCTCATCGGCACGCTGATCATCGTGGTCGGCGCGTTCATCATCTATTGGCTATACCGCCGCGCGAACCGCGTCACGACCTGATATAATGCAGGAAATCTTCCCAATCAGGAGACGCCATCATGGACCAAATGCCCGTCGAGCCGAAGAAAAATAACACCACAATCATCATCGCCGCAGTTGTCGTTGTGCTTTTGTGCTGTTGTTGTATCACCGTTGGTTTACTATACCAATACGGCGACCAAATCTTCGGCACATTCTAGACTGCTTCCACCAAATGACAAACCTCCGCATCACAGCGGAGGTTTGTCGTTTAAGAACACTTGCTTCAACTCGCCCAATCCGATCAGCGCGTTCTTTCTTAGATCATCGGTCAAGGCAAGCGCGTCAAATTCATCTTCATCCAAAACGGTTTGCCTCCCGTTCGCAGAAACCCACAGGTCCAACGCCAGATCAACGTACGAGACAACTCCATCTTCGATCACAGCGGGTTTGCCGATGTTGCAATACCAGCCTTTGATCTGCCCATCGTCCCCGCCGTAGATGGCGAAGATGTTGTACCAACGGTCGGTGTAATAATATTCCACGAAGCGGTCGCCTTGTTTGAAGATCACATCTTGGAACGGCATATCGGCGCGGTCGAATAACGCCTCAAGCACAATGGATGTGTCGTCGCGGCGCAATTCGTCACCTTCGTATTCATACACCACCTCGCCTGCTGGATTCTTTTTCTGTACTTTGATCTGCAGGACTGCTTCGCTTGTTCTCATCCGAGACATTCTACCTTAACTCTCACCGAGACTTTCTTCCCGACTTTCGGCGCATCTTGCATGTAGACGTACAGTCCGTTATCGAACGTGACTTTGTATTTATCCTGCTGGAAGATGACATCCACGACAATGCCTTTCAATTTATTGACTGCGCTTCGTCTACGTTCGCCTATCGGCTCACTCCGCTCAGCGCGGACGTTTGGACGAGCCAACAGGTGAACTTTTTCTCCTTTTGAATGTTGATGGTTGCATCCAACAACAAAACCGCCAAATTCACTTTCCACTTTCCACTTTCCATCTTTCCTCTTTCCTCTTTCCTTACCCTCAATCACATTCCCCAACCCCAAAAATTCTGCCACATACGCGGACTGCGGATTCACCCACACATCGGCGGGACTCCCTGCGCGGACGATGTTGCCTTCATGCAAAATCAACACGCGGTCGGCGATGGCGAAGGCTTCCTCTTGGTCATGGGTGACGTAGATCGCGGGGACATTTGTCTTTTGCAAAATCGTCCGCAACTCGTTGAGCAATCCTTCGCGCAGAGTCCTGTCTAATGCGCCGAGGGGTTCATCGAACATCAACAGGCGCGGACGAATCGCCAGCGCGCGCGCGAGGGCAACGCGTTGTTGTTCTCCGCCTGAGAGGTCGTTCACGCTTCGTCCCCCGAAACCTTTGAGATTGACCAACTCCAACGAATTGGCTACGCGTTGGGTGATTTCATCCTGTCCCATGCGGCGCATTTTCAACCCGAAGGCGACATTGTCGTTGACGTTGAGGTGTGGGAACAAAGCGTAATCTTGGAAGACCAAGCCGAAGTCGCGGAGATGAGGCGAAGTCGAGGCGAGGTCGAGTCCGCCGAAGGTGATGAATCCAGCATCGGGCGATTCGAGTCCAGCGATCATCCGCAAGAGTGTGGACTTGCCGCTTCCCGACGCGCCGAGCAGGCAGACCGTCTCCCCCTCCGCGACGGTGAAGGTGATGTTTTGGAGGAGCGGTTTGTTGTTGTAGGATTTGGTGATGGAGGTGAGGGTGAGCATGGGTACTTCGTATTGCGTACTGCGTATTTAGAAATCACTTGTGTATGGGAGGCGGAATTTTTCGATGAGCAAAATGCTGACGGTGGTGAGCGCCATGAGGATGGTCGCCATCGCCATGGCTTGACCGTAATTCAGACCGCCAGGTTGCGAGAGGAAGCGTTCGATGGCGACGGGGATGGTTGGGTACTCGGGGCGCGTGATGAGGAGGGTCGCGCCGAACTCGCCGAGCGAAATGGTGAACGCGAATGTGGCGGCGGCGAGGGTTGCGCGGCGGAGGATCGGGAGGTCAATATTTTTCCACACGTCGAGGGGCGACGCGCCGAGCGTTGAGGCGGCTTGACGTAATCTCTGCGGGATGGAGGCGATCGCGGGTTGTAGTGTGCGGATGACAAACGGCAACGCGACAAGTGTGTGTGCGAACGGGACAAGCCACGGCGAGGCAAGCCATCTGCCGTACGTGATGATGAATCCCAGCCCGAGCATCACAGCGGATGATCCGAGTGGAAGCATGATGAGGGGATCGAGGATCTTTTCGAGACGCGTGGGATGTGCGAGCGCGAAGGCGGCGGGGAAACCTAAGAGAAGCGAGAGAATTACTGTCGCTGAGGCATAGGTGAGTGAGTTGAGAATTGCTTGAAACGGGGGAACATAAAATACGGAGCCGCGACGGTTGATGAAAAGTTCTTCGTAGTAATCGGTGGTGAATCCGTATTGAATTTCGCCGCGTTGACCGCGATCCGCCTCGAGGCGGGTGAGGGAACGGAATGGGAGGGAGGCGAGGGGCAGGATGAAGAAAGAGGAAAGAAGAAAGATGAGGGAGGTGGTGAAGAGTTTTTGTTTAAAGGTTTTCGGTTTGCGCGATAGCGTGGGGCGTGGGGCGATGGGATACGAGTTACGAATTACGAAATGCGAGTAGAGGATGGAGACGGTGAGGGTGCAGAGGAGTTGGATGATGGAGAGGAGGGCGGCGAGGGGCAGGTTGAATTGCCTGACGGCTTGGAAGTAAATTTCCGTTTCGAGGGTGGAGAGTTGCGAGTTACCCAAGAGGAGGATCACGCCGAAGGATGTGAAGTCAAAGAGGAAGACGAGGAGCGAGGCGGCGAGGATGGCGGGGCGAAGAAGAGGCAAAGTCACGTTCAGCCACACGCGGAGCGAGTCCGCGCCGAGGGTGCGGGCGGCTTGATCAAGTTTGGGGTTGAGGTTGGAGAGCGCGGCGCCGACGATGCGGATGACGATGGTAGTGTTGTAGAAGAGATGGGCGATTAAGATAAGGGTGAGGGGTGAAGGATGAATGCTTTGCAGGAAAGAGGAAAGAGGAAAGAAGGGAGAGTAGAAAGTGGAAAGTAGACCGTGCGCGCCAAAGAGGGAGTTGAAGGAGGCGGCGACTACGACGGTTGGGAGGAGAAAGGGAACGGCGGTGAGGGCGCGGAGGAGAGTCTTGCCGCGGAAGTTGAAGCGGGCGAAGAGGATGGCGGAAGGGATGCCGAGGAGGAGCGTGAGGAGGGTGGAGAGGATTGCTTGGTAGAAAGTGAAGAATACTACGTGTTGCGTATTGCGTAGGTTTTCGGGGGTGAAGGTTGAGGTGGAAAGTGTGAGGGCGAGGATCCTGGAAAGTGGAAAGAAGAAAGTGAGAACGAGGAAAGTGAGTGGGAGGAGCCAGAGAAGAATTCTTTTTTGCCACAGAGTCACAGAGAGCACAGAGACATTTTTTAATCTCTGCGGCTGTGACTCGTTATGGCTGTGCGAATTGTACATAGGTCAGCAGTGGTTTCGATGCGAGGCAGACGAACACTGCCTGTACTCAGCCAGCAAAATTATTTCAACACCACATTCGCCCATGCTTGGATCCATGCGTCGCGGTTTGCGGTGATGGCGGAGGAGGGAAGCGCGGCGGACTGGGTCGGTATTTGCGCATACTTGAGGAACGCTTCGGGAAGTGATGCGTTGGGATTCACAGGGTAGACGAACATTTGCAACGGCATGTCTTCCTGGAATTGTTTGCCCAGCATGAAGTCTATAAACTTTTCGGCGATGCCGCGATTCTTCGTCCCTTTGAGGATACCGACGAATTCGATCTGGCGGAAGCAGGCATCGGGTCCGAGAATGGACGCGGTGGGCGCGTCGTCAAGCGGAGTCTCGGTGAAGATAACTTCCGCGGCGGGCGAGGAGGCGTACGAAACGACCATCGGTTGCGGTCCCTTGCCAGAGGAGCCGCTGAAGTTGGTGTAGTAGGCGGTCTCCCAACCGTCCACGACAACCACGCCGTTATCTTTCAGCGCCTGCCAATACTCGGTGAACGAATCGCCGTAGTGGGCGACAGTGGCAAGCAGGAAGGCGAGTCCCGTTGACGAGGTGGCGGGATTTTCCACGACGAGCAAGCCGTTGTATTCAGGCTTTATCAACTCTTCGAGGCTTTGCGGAACGGTCAAATTATTTTCAGCAAAATATTTTTTATCGTAATTGATGCAGACATCACCATAGTCAACAGGCGTGGCGCGGTTGGAGGAATCGAGTTTGAATTCGTCGGGGATGTTTTGCAGTTCAGGCGAGGCGTACGGTTCAAAAATATCTTCATCGAGCGCGCGCGAGAGGAAGGTGTTGTCCACACCAAACATCACGTCGGCGAGCGGCGCGTCTTTGGCGAGGATGGCTTTGTTGAGCATCGAGCCTGCGTCGCCGCTGGGGAGGAAAATAATTTTTACGTTGTTCGCATCTTCAAACGCTTTGACAACCTCTTCGCTCACGGCGAAGGAGTCGTGGGTCATGATGGTGAGGGTGGCGGGGGATGGAGGAGTGCATGACGCGAGGAGAAAGAGGAAAGAGGAAAGTAGAAAGTGGAGATGTTTCATAGGTTAACCTCTGGGAATTGGAGGATTGGAGACTAGAGATTGGAGACTGGAGATTGGCGGCGGTGGATGATGAGGAGCAATCCAGATTCGATTTTGATGGAGGCGGTGTCGGCGGTCATTTCGTTGCTGATGCCGCGTGTTTTTTCGGGATATAAAGTTTCATCGTTGAGTTGCCATTTCAGATTTTCGGTTTGGACTCCATGAACGGATTCGCCCCAGGGAATCAGTGAGACGATGTCTCCGCTTCTTCCGCGGATTTCGGTTTGGGTGCGGCAAAAGAGGAGGTGTTCGATGCCGTCATCCAGTTGAAGGTTGAAGGTCGAAAGTCGAAGGTCGGAGACGAGAACGATGTTGGCTAGGGTGTGATCCATGCGACCGCCTAATGCGGCGACGATGATGATCTCGCGGGAATCCATTTCAATGGCTTTGTTGAGGGCGAGTTCGAGGTCGGTTTCGTTTTTGTCGCGCGGGAAGAGTTCGATAGGGATATTTTTTTCTTCAAGTGTTTTCCTTTCGGCGCGGTCAATGGAATCCATATCGCCGATGATAAGGTTAGGCTCGAGGTTCAGCGCAAGCGCGTGACGCGTGCCGCCGTCCGCGCAGAGGATGAAGTCGTCGGGGCGCAGGAGAGCGCGGGCTTTTTCGAGGTCGGGTAGTTCGCCGTTGGCGAAGATTAGGACGCGGTGCATAGTTAGATTTCTCCCTCACCCCTGGAGGGAAACAAAAAACATCCTCTCGGCGGAGGATGTTTACTTTGAATAGAGAAGTCCCTCCGCCAGCATGATCTGGATCAGGTAATTCGGGTTGAGCGCGGCTCGCTCCTCTCAGTCCCGCATCGTGGGACGCCCCGTTCAGTTGTTGAGATGGTTATAAAACTTGTGAGTTATTTTGTCAATATGAAAATAACGACTGAAGTCGTTACTACGTTTTGAGGTTCAGGGGTTGAACTGCGGAGCGAACATAAAAAGTGCGAGGAGATTGCTTCGTCGCTACGCTCCTCGCAACGACATACTAGCGAACCCTGCGTTTCCATTCCTCTTTCAATTGGAGTTCGCTGGGGCTGGCTCCCGATTCGAGGGCGAGGAAATCGGTCAGCAGGCGGTTGAATTTGACCGATTCATCGAGCATGGGGAAATGCCCGGACGTTTCAAGGACGATCTGGTGAATCAACGTGGAGGTTACCGCGCTCTCCTCCGGAACGCTGATCGCCGGGTCGGTTTCGCCGTACACAAACAATGCGGGGATGTTGAGAATGCGGAAGTTCGGGTACAGATTGTCGGCTTGGAGTCCCTTCAAGGAGGCGGTAACAGCTTGAACGTTGGCTTTTGGAGCGTCTGTAAGAGCGGCTGTCGATTCCGCTGTGCGATTCGACAGCCAGTCGACCAAGTCGCCGGGCGCGGAGGTCTGCAAACGCTGGTTTACGCCTTCGATGGTGGGCGGGCAACTGATCGTCATGACCCGGTCCACACTGCCGGGAAAGTTGATGGCATAGCACAACGCCACCAACCCACCCAAACCATGACCCACCAGGGCAACCTTGCCGATACCCATTTCGATGAGGAAACGGTCGATCAATGAAGCCTGTTGGGTCAGTGTGAAGTTTGTCTCGACATGGGCGGTATCGCCAAACCCCCACAGATCCAGGGCATAGGCGCGATACGATGTGGATGCGACTTGCATGGAGGAAATCCAATACTTCCATGAGCCCACCCAACCGTGCAGAAAGATGACCGGGCGTCCCCGCCCGAGCACCTCGTAATGCACAATCGAACCGTCGAGAAGAATCGCGCTCAAATTATTTTCCGAATTTTGCCAAGATTGCTTTCACGCGCTCAGTGAGTTGATCGGGCGCAAACGGCTTGAGCAGGTACTCTTCGGCTCCCGCTCCCAGCCCCTGCTGGATTTCCGATTCCTGCCCCCGCGCGGTGAGGAACACCACGGGAACTTCTTTGATGCCCGGCATGGTCTTCATGATTTTGCAGGCTTCGTAACCGGTCATGCGCGGCATACGCACATCCATGAGAATTAAGTCCGGGTTGATCTTTGGCGCAAGCTCCACCGCTTCCTCCCCGTTGGTGGCGGCAATCACCTCATGACCCGCAAACCGCAGTGTAAAGGCAACCAAATCCCGAATATCGCGTTCATCTTCAGCAATTAGTATCTTCGCCATACAAGCCTCATTAATTCTTGAATACCGGAAGCGTGAAGGAGAACGTGCTCCCTTCGCCATCCAGACCCGCGCTTTGCACCCAAATTCGTCCCTTGTGCATTTCCACAAGTTCTTTGACGATGGATAGACCCAAGCCGGTTCCCGGAGTTGCCAGCACTAACGGATGTTCGCCACGATAAAAGCGTTCAAAGACCCTCGGCTGGTCGCCCAGCGCGATCCCCACGCCGTTATCTTTGATATTGACCTGCACTTCGCCTCCCGCATCAGATGGGTGGAGTTGAACGAGGATCGTCCCATTCTCCGGGGTGTAGTGATAGGCGTTATCCACCAGGTTGGCAAGGACCTGGCGCACGCGTTCCGCATCGCCGAATACGTATGGCAGTTTTTTCGGCGCATCCAGTGAAAGCGCGATGGGCTTGTTCTCCTCCTGCGAGCGCCGCAACACATCGCCGATAACATCTTCCGCCACCTCGCGCAGGTCGAGCGCCTGGGGTGAAAGGGTGACGCGTCCCGATTCGAGGCGGGAAATATCGAGTAGGTCGTTGACGAGGATATTGAGGCGTTCGGTATTGCCTTTCACGATCTTTAGGAAGTGGGTCTGGTTCTCGTTCAGGGCGCCCGCCGCCCCCATCAGCAGGACGTCTACGTAACCGCGGATAGAGGTCATGGGCGTGCGCAATTCATGGCTGACGGTGGCGACAAACTCGGATTTCAAGCGGTCTACTTCCACTTCATGCGTAATATCGCGGAAGATGGATACCGTTCCCAGAAAATCGTTTTGCAGGATCACCGGCGCAAGATGCACCAAAACGATCAAGCCGTTTTCAAGCACCAATTGCTCTGCGAAGGTTTCGCCCGCATGGTACGAGGATGGCGATTCGGACCAGTTGTTGATGGTTTGCATCCACGAAGCGGCGGATTTCCCGAACAACCCGCCGAAGACATCCAACGTCTGTCCGATCACTTTGCCAGATTCCAAACTCAAAATATCCTCGGCCGATTGATTGAGGAATGAAATACGATTGTTCGGGTCGGTCACCAGCACGCCGTCCGCCACCGCTTCGAGGATGGCTTGCGAACGGCTGGCATCTTCCTGCTCGCGCCGCAACATACTCCCAAGGCGCTCCGCCTGGTCGCGGATCAATTCATACAAGCGGGCATTGTTGATGGCGACCGCCACCTGGCCCGCAATGGCTTTGACCAGGCTCAGCATTTCGGCGTTGAAAAAATGGGGTTTGCGGTGATAGACCATGAGCACACCGATCACATCCTCGGCAACGAGGAGCGGCATGGCAATGGCGCTGCGGTGCTCGCGGGCGGTTGTGGCGGTTTTTACCCAACGATCATCCAAGAACAGGTCATTGACGAGGGCAGGCTCGCGGTGTCTGACGATCCAGCCTGCCAAACCTTCGCCGACCTTCAAAGTAAAACCGCGTCCCTCAGCCGTGACCCGGTCAGAGAGGTACCCATACCCCGCGCGGTAATGCAACAGGTTATCTTCAGCGCTGACCAGCATGATGGTGCCTTGTTCCGCGCCCACGGCATCGTTGAGCAGGGCAAGGGTTCGATTCAACGCCCGGTCCAGATCGAGGCTGGATGAAACCTCGGTAAGGATTCGCAATAGCGTTTCTGTGCTTTGTTGCTCGCGTTGCAACTGCGCCGTACGATCGACCACGCGGAGTTCAAGTTCCTCAGCCAGGCGTTGTGTTTCTTTGAACAAACGTCCGTTCTGAATGGCAACCACAGCCTGATTCGCCAGGGTGCTAAGGATTTGTAAATCCTCCTGGGTATACACATTCGTTTGGTAACTTTGCGCGGAAAGCATCCCTACGGTCTTTCCACCGAGGGTCATCGGCACGGCAAGAATCGAGACAGGCACATCGGGCTTTCCATAGATCACAGCGCCCATTGCTTCCACGTTCTCCCTGCCGTGTAACAATAAAGGCAAACCGGTGGAGATCACGCGACCGCTCAACCCCTCCGAGCGGGGCAGGCGGACGGAGGGCGACCGGGCATTTCCATCCACCAGATATACGCCCTCGATCTCGTCTGTCTCCGCGTCCAACAGGCTGATCACAAAAGATTCCACCGGCATTAACTGTTGCGCGGCTTTATGCACTGCCGTGTAGATTTGTTCCGGGTCGAGGCTTGCCCCAACTTCATAACTGGCTTTGTTCAGAATCGAGAAGCGTTCCGCGGTAAACACCGTGGCTTGGAACAAGCGGGCATTCTCGAGCGCGATGGATGCCTGAGTGGTCAAGGTGCGAGCCAATTCCATCTCTGTTACGCTGAAGCGGATCGACTCTCCCTGATGCACAAAGACCAGGGCGCGCAGGCTTGCCCCGCTCACCAAGGGGAGGATCAACAGCGCCTTTGTCCGGGAGCCGAGAAAACCGCTCAACGGAGCCAGGTCGGCTTCGTTCTCAACGGCATCGGTTGTGAAGACGCCCAGCGATTCTTTCAAACGATGGAAGATCGGCGCGTCGGGAAGTTTGGCTGGCAGTTTCGATTTCGAGCGAGGCAGGTCATACTTCAACACGGCGCTCCCGCGTTCGAATGTCACAACTGAAACGCGAGGCGTCAACATAGCCGCCAGCAATTCTTCCGCGGTCAATTGAAAGATTCTGCCTTCATCGAGAAGCCCGCTTAAGGCGGAGGAGAAACGGTTGAGTAAACCGAGGCGTTCGGAGCGCTCGTCCAACTCTGTGGCGCGGCTGATGCTTTCTTCGAACAGACGGGCATTTTCCAGCGCGACGGCGGCTTGTGAGGAGAATGTTTTACCAACCTGCATGTGATCGCGGGTGTAGTAATACGCCTGCCATTTTTCAAGCGCAAGCACACCGATGACTTCGTTCTTCGAGATCAAGGGCATTCCCATCCACGAGAGGCGCGGGGCTTCAAGCGCCGGGAAGCGCGCGTCTTGCCGGACATCGCCGACCAGAATGCCCTGCCCGGTGCGAATCATCTCGTTGAATAACGCGCTATCTTCGACAGCCACGGTCAACCCGAGGCGGCGTTCGGTGTCCGGGAAGCCTTTCGCCGCCGCAACAGTGAGTTTGTCCCTTTCTCTTAGCCACAGCGCGGCGGTATCATAAGGAATAACCGGTTCGAGTTGATTGAGAAGCGAGGCAACCAGCTCGTTGCGTTGCAAACTTGAGGCAAGAGAGGTGGCGGCGTCGGTCAGCGCTCCGAGTTGCGCGGCGCGTTCCTGTGTGGTGCGCACCAGCCGAACGTTTTGGAGAGACAGCCCCACTTGTTGAGAGAGCGAGAGAAGCAGGGCTTCATCTTCCGGGGTGAAAGCGGCAGGCGTGTTGAAATTATCCAACACAAGAACTCCCACAGGCTGATCGCCGGATTGGACCGGGATAAACAGGCTGGACACCGGCAAACGCCCACCGGTCGCCTGTCGATAAAGCAACTGGCTCTCCGTGGAGAATAAATAGTCCCGCGTGAATTGGATTTCATCCACTCGCAGCGCCTTGCGCGACTCAAACACCTGCCCCGGAAGAGATTCGCCTGGGTGATAGAGAATGCGCTTCATCGAGTCGTTATCGGCATAGCCAGAAACGGCATGCGGGTATAGTTGATTCGTTTGCTCATCCCAAACGAGTACCACACCGGCATGCGCCGCCGGCAGGGCTCGGCGCGCGCTATCCAACAGCGCGCGGACGATGCGATCCGAATCTAAACCGCGCAATTGGCGGCTGAAATCGAGGAGCAGGTTCACCTCTTGCAGGCGTTTGCGCGTTTCGTTGAGCAGGGAAATGTTTTGAAGAATGACCGAGGTTTGCCGCGCGATCTGGTTATATACTTGCCGGTCCTCGCCTGTGAAGGCTGGCATCGGTTCGCGGCTAATCGCCAACATGGCGGCAACCGTTCGCTTGTCGATCTTGATCGGGAGGCAAATTGCGGATTTCGCCTGCAACGCGGTGAGCAAAGGCGTTTCGCGCCATTCGATGTTTTCATCGACATTGGGAATTAAAATCGTTTCGCCGGTTTGCAGGCAGGCGCGAAGCGGGTTTCGTTGTCCGAACAACGCTTCTGGATTTGTGGAGCGTGTCACATTCCCAAGCACCGCCATCAGCCGCGGACCTTCGTTCGCCGACTCGGCGATCATGGCGACAGACATGCTCAACTGCGTGAGGGTCTCGCGCCCCAATGCCTGAAGGGCAGAGGAAGCGTCAAGTTGCCGGCTAACAGACTCGGTAATCGCCAACCCGGCGCGCACGCGCTGTCCGCGATGGTCCAGGTTGTGGATGGCGATGGTTTGATCGAGGTCTTTGCGCAGGAGGATGGGAAGGTCTTTTTGCGTCAGGTTGATGAAGCGTTCCTGACGATCGAGCCCAGACTTGAGCGAGTCTACTTTGTTGCGTAGTTCGGTAAATCGTCCATAGTTGAGAATGGCAATGGATGCCTGAGCCGCAAAGACCTCCAGGGCTTCGATCGCGGCGCGATCGGGCCGCAGACCGTTGCGCGGCGAGTCAACGCTGATGATGCCCAACGTGTTTCCTGTTTCATCTTCGAGAGGCACGATCAAAAGGTCATCAGGGTCCCAGGCGCTTGGGGATCGCTCCGCGCCTGAGGCGGGGTTTACGGTTACCAAGAGAACATCGCTGGGGATGATCGGCGCTTGATCGACGGGAATAAAATAAGACCGGCTGACCAGAAACTGGGGTTGTAGCATTTGCTGTAAACTGATAAGCGGTTGCCTGCGCGCCATCAGGTCGTTTAGCATTTCAGGCGTGAAGCCGACGCCGGTGATCCGCCTCAATAACCCGCCCGGCTCGAGAACGCTGATCAGCGCTGTTTCAAACGGGGTGGCTTCGCACATGCTCACCAGGATTGCGCGAAGAGTTTGATCAAGCGGGTTTTCGAAATTCAACCCTCCCGCCACGTCTGTCAGACGGGAAAGGGTTTCAGCGCGGCGGCGCAGAACTTCCACGCTTTCGCGTTGTTTTTGAAACCGTTCCACATTGCCGATCGCCACAGCGGCTTGCGAGGCAAGGGTCTGGGCGATTTCGAGGGAGGACGCGTCGAAGAAAGAGGGTTGTCCGGCATGCAAGTGCATTAACCCAACGGTCTTTTCCTGATTAAGCATTGGAACGATCAGCGCGGAGACAACGCCATCGTGAATGGGGATCTTCCCGTTTTCGGTGTAGTCTTCAACCAGTTGAGGCGCGCCTGTCTCGATCACCGTTTGCTCGATGTGCGGGAATGTCGAAGGGAGGGGGCAGCCGATAGTCAGCAAAACGGATGGCGGGAAGGAGGGAACGTTCGAGTCGAACAACAGGATCGTGCCGCACTCGGCGCGCGTGACCCGCAGAGCCTCGTCTCGGATCACCTCGAGCAAGGATTTGAGATCCTGCGTCGTATTCAGTTCGCGGCTGACGCGAGCCAGCGAAGAAAGTTGTTCCACCCGGCGGCGCAAAACCTCGTCGGTTTGCATGAAGCGCGAATGATCTTCAATTGCGTCCGCCAGTTGGCCCGCGGCGGCAAGGGCAATCTCGAGATCATAATTGCCGAAGAAATCAGTTTTTCGGCTCCCGAGAATCAATTCGCCCAGGCTTTTCTCGCGCACTGTCACGGGGACGATGAGAACCGATTCCATTTGCAATCGAGAAAACAGGGGCAGATACCCTGGAGCAATATTTCGCTCGAGGCTTAACCGCCCGGTCGAGATCGACTTCCGAGTGCCTGCCACAGTGGCGCGATAGGGAACGCCTTCAGCATGGAGCCTCAATAACGGGCTTGTTGCTTCCGTGGAAACTCCGACAACAGAGCTTTCATGTAGTTGCAAACCACCGGTCTTTTGATCTTCAAGGAATAGCGCCACCAGATCGCACCGAAGCAGGCGCGCCAATTCATCCACAGATAATTGAACAATCTCATCCAACCCTGCGGTGGAGGTGGAGAGGTTGGCGATTCTGCGCAACCCATCGGAACGGATCGCCCGCTGACGGGTGCGTTCCACTAAAAAGGAGTTATGAATAATTCCCGCCGCCTGGCTGGCAACCGTCTCGATCAGGCGCAATTCCGATTCCGAGAATTCAACGGACGCCTGTTTGTGATTGGAGATTTGAACGAAACCGACAAAGTGCTCGCCCGCGATCATCGGCGCCAGAACCGACTCGCGCAAACTGGCGGCTTGCGCGATCGTTTGAAGACCAAGTTCGCCCCAGGTTCGGTCATCGGCGGCATTACGCGTGGAGATCAGCCTGCCCTCTTGAATCATTTTTTCCGCCGGGCTTTCAGGCAGGATCGTTGTTCGATAAATTTCGACAATATGACGCGGCAACCCTTGAAATGGAACCTGGCCTTCAAGCGTTCGTTTGTTGGCATCGTAAAGAAGAAAACCGAGGATATCCACGGCGAACAAGGGGGAAATGCTGTCGATCAGACGATTGATCAGGCTCAAGTAATCCTGCGTCACGCCCACAGATTGGGTCAGGTTTACCAAGCCGCTTAATTCTTTTGACCGCCTCACTTCATTCGCATATTTCCGCGCGTTGTGTATCCCGAACCCTGCCTGCGAAGAGACGAGTTGCAACAGATCGAGATCGTGTTGCCCCAGTGTGCCCGCTGTGAGATGGCCGAATTCGAGCGCGCCGATCAGTTCATTATTTGCGAATAACGGCAAGCCGATGTACGACAAGACGGGCGACTTTTCGCCCAATTGCGCCATCTCTGGGTTTGCAGAGCGGATGTCGGGGATAAGAATTGGAGCGCGACGCGCAACCAGCGTTTCGGTCAGCGCGCCAAATTGCGATGTATAAGCGCGAATCGTTTTCGACGCCCCGGAGGGATCGAGGGCATAGGTGTCGAATGTTTTCCGAAGCGCGTCCCAGATCTTGATCTCCATAACATCGGCCGGGACGAGATGCGACACATGCAATAAAATGGAATAGATCGTGTAATCCAGATCGAGGCTTTCGGTCACGCCCCTGCCAAAATCCGAGAGGATTTTCAGCATAGACGAATCAGGCAGCGCCGCATCGACGCTCGACGCCAGGCTGACGCCCCGCATGGCGATAAACATCAACGGGTATGGACCCGGCACCTGATACGAAGTCGCCTCCACCAGCCGTCCGCCGACAGACAATCGTTTTTGCCCGTGCGTCGCGCAAAGATTGAGAAAATCTTCCGCGGGTCTTGCTTTGCGAATCAGTTTTTCGAGTTCGGGGGGTTCGTCGGCTCGCAAGCCAAACCAATCGCGCGCAAGGTCGTTGAGATAATCCACCCGTCCGCCCGGCTGGACCGTTACAATCGCTTCAGTTAAATTTGTGGAGGATGGAATTTCTACCGCTGGGTTAAGCGCTCCCCCCACCTGCACATTCTCCGGCAGACGGCGAAACCAGAGCGCCACCAGTACCAACAACAGCAGTACTGCGGCAATAGAGATCAACCAAAAACTTACATCGAGCCCGACAAGCATATTCCGCCCGGTGTCTTACGCAGAATCCTGACGGCGCGCTTCTGCCGCAAGTTCGGTAATTTCGCGGATGTCCGCGAACGATTGCCCGCTCGGCGAAACGACACCCACCGATATGGTCATGAACGGCACCTGCATCGTTGAGCCGTCTGCGACGGGGGCGTGCATAAATCCCTGCTGGCGGTCGATGAAGTTATAGTGCGTCTGCACTTCTTTATTAAAGCGTTCTTTGAGGCGGGCTTTGATGAGCGGCGCTTTTTCCTCGCGGGTGATGATAATGAAGTTATCGCCGCCCGCATGACCGATGAAATCGGTGGTCGTGCCGATTTCATCCACCACTTCGCCGATCAGCATGGCGCTAAACCGGAGCACGTCATCGCCTGCCACAAAGCCGTACACATCTTTGAACGGCTCAAACTCATTGACGCGCGCATCGAGCAACGCCCATCCTTTTTCGCGGATGATGCGCCGTAATTGCTCCTCGATCAACCGCCCCGCCGGGAGACCCGAGCGCGGGTCGGTGAGGCTTTCACGCTCTGCCCGGCGAATGGCGCCCTGCACGCGCAGTTTGAGCTCTTCGATGTCGAACGGCTTGGTGATGTAGTCGTCCGCGCCGAGTTCCAGTCCCTGCAGTTTGTCACTGCGCTCATCTTTCTGGGTAAGAAAAATGACGGGGATGTGACTGGTGCGCATGTTCGTGCGCAGGTTGCGACACACCTCGTAACCGTCGATATCCGGCAACATAATATCCAGCACGATCAAATGCGGCAGGACGTTTTTGGTCTTCTCAAGCGCATCTGAGCCGCGCACGGCAACATCGACTTCGAAATCCATGCCGGCAAAAAAGATCTTCAGCATGTTCCCAATGTCGATATCGTCTTCCACGATCAACAGGCGGGCTTTTCCCATAAGCAGCCTCCAAAGTTACTGGCGCGCCGCGAGCAATTTGCGAACGCGTTTCGCATTGCGGCGCACGGTGTCGATATGTTCTTCAGTGACTTCCTTTTCGAACGAGCGGAACCCGCTCACACGGAAGCCATGTTTTTTGCAGATCGCATCGATCTCTTCCACGCGTTCCCTCGTGAGGTGTTTGCCAAGCGTGTAATCCTCGAAGCGACCTTCCAATGCCAGGGCAATCGTCTCTGCCATGCAGGCGTACGCCTTGCCCGGGGGAAACCCAAAATTAAAATGGAAATCAACGGGTCCTGGCACGTCTACCATTCCTCCGTCTATGACTAATATATCATCTCTCGCTGACGCGACCATTGCAGAAACATCACGAGGGCGCGCCACATCGCAGACCACGCTGCCGGGCTGCAGGTGCTCGGGGCGGATCACATCGTGGATCGCGCTTGTCACTGTAAGGATTAATTGCGATTCTGCAAGGATATCCATCGTCAGGCTGACCACGATCTCGCTTCGACACTTCGATTGCAGTCTGTCTCGCAACCCTTCGAGTTTTTCGCGGCTTCTGCCGACCAACACCAACCGCTCCACCTCGTCTGCCAGCAGTTCCGCGCACACACTGCCGATCGCGCCCGTCGCCCCCACCACCGCCGCAGTGGCGCCCGAAAGCGGAATCTCCATCACGCGCGCGGCTTCACGGATCGCATCCACCGCCACCATCACCGTGTACGAGTCCCCGGTGGTCACCGGCACATCCAGCGCCTGTGCGATCGTCATGCCGCCATCCCCCACCACAGACGTGAACGCGCCCAAACCGAGCATCTGCGCGCCGAGTTTCTCCGCGAACCGCCCGGTTTGAATGATCTTGTTGTAAACCATTTTCTCCGGCAGTTCCATCATGCGCCGCGGCGTGTATGGGCAGGCAATGAACCAACCTTTGATCTCCTTGCCCGTCGCCTGCGAGACGATGCCGCCGATCTCCGAAACAAACACTGGCGGAAAGAACGTGGAAAAAAAGTCGATCTGTTTTTCACTCAGCATTCTTCCGAGCAATGGATATTTACGACTGACATCCCGTTTCGGGTCAATCGGATGGATGATGAAAGCAAACGTGTCCATGTTTCGACCAGGCTTGGCAACCAAGATTACCAGGATTCTGAAGTTGCCTCGCCGGGGCGGGGATACATTCGCTTATGCAGGTTGGCAAATTTCAATTTGTGATGATCCGAATCTTCGTAGCGCACATCCTTGTCGATCACGCGGCGTTCCTTCGAAGCGAACAACACCACATCCGATTCGATCGTGCGCGCCGGGTACACGACCATTCCCGAACCAAGCCTGCAATTATGCCCAACCGCGCTACCGATCACCGGGCGGTTCGAGTAGTTGAGTTTTCCCTTGCCGTCCAACGCGCGGAGCGGAGCGGGGATCAGGTTGTAATCGGTAAATGTGGAACCCGCGCCGATGAATGTGTTGCGCCCAACAACGCACATTTGCAAACAAGTGTTTTGCGCGACCATGCTGTTATCCATAACGGTGGTCATGAACAACGCGGCGCGGAACGGCAGGAACGCCCCATCCCCCACGACCGAGAGCATCAATTGCACATCCTGCGAAATATTGACGTTGTTGCCAATAATGCAATTTTCGATGACTGCCCCGGCATTGATGGTGACGTTATCGCCGATGGTCGTCGGTCCGTGGATGATGGCATCGGGGTCGATGACGCAATTTTTACCAACAGTGACAAGCGCAGACGATTGAAGGATCTGCCTGCCCTCATACAACGCCTTGCCGAGAATTTTTAGTTTGAAAGCGACCTCTTCCGCAAGTCGTTTTTCGAAGCGCGCGCCGCGTGAAAACAATCCGTACACCACATCAGCGATGAACACATGCACCCATGAATCGATCGCAATACAAGCCCGAAGCGGAACTTGAAAGGTGAGGTCGCCGCTCTGGTCTGCCATATACGTCGGCACGTGATAATAACCGACCTCGCGCGCCTCCAAATCGACGATGAGCGGCTCCACATCCGCCACGGGACCGCGCGGGTAATACCACAGATCGGCGAGGAACACACTTCCCGCCGGGGAATAGGAATTGGACAGCGGCAGGGCGTGTTCGCGAAAGGCTGGGTCTTCGGCAGAAAACGCGGCGCGCACGGGTCGTCTCTTTTTGCGGGCGGTCGAAAGAAACGCCTTGATATATGCCTCATCGAAAAACAAATTATCGCGATACACGATCGTCTCTTCACGCTCGAGCGGCATCCGCTGACCTGCCGACAACTCCAATTCGCGCGTTGTGTACGGCGCCAGCACGTTCCGCTGGTGAAGCCACAGCGGCTGGTTTTGGATGCGCAGGTCGCGCGCCGGTTCGTTAAACGGCGTGATGGGGGTTTTTTCAGTGAAAATGATCTTGAGCATAGCAAGAGTAATTATTCCACAGAATTGCAAAAATCGGGGCAGGCTGTGCCTGATCCCTTCGTTACAAGATTGTTTGGTACATGGGCGCAACGAAACAAGAGCCTAAAATTATCATCGCATCAGCGAACGCTGAGAGAGCGACTAGAAAAGTGTTCTCACGATCGGCGCTTCACAAAAGTTCAGGTAGCAGTTCGATGCGCCAGCCAAGCGTGTCGCCTGCCTGGACGCGGCGCAACTACGCCAAGAACCTATTTTCGTGATCTAATGACGATTATGGTTTTCCCAAAGTCACTTGATCAATGGATCAATGGATCAATGTGGAACACAAATGGCGCGAATCGGCAAATTTCACGAATTTTCTTGAACCGGTTCGCGCGATTCGCTCATTCGCGTACTTCGCGTTAGTATCCTCAGACTATGGAAAAGCCATGTAATAGACTTCATCGGTAATCAGACAAAATCTAGTAGGACGCTGAAAAACACAGATTTTTTCTCTCTTTTCGTCAGCGTGAATCAGCATTTATCTGCATCCCCATCTCGATCTATTACATCTCTTGTCTTCCTGATAACGCCCTCAGCAACGTATTTTGATCGGCATATTCCAAGTCGCCGCCCATGGGGAGACCTCTTGCCAGCCGTGTGACATGCACGCCGAATTGCCGCAATTGATTCTGCAAATACAGCGCGGTCGCGTCGCCTTCCATGCTGGGATTTGTCGCAAGGATGATCTCCTTCACTCCCCCACTCGCCACGCGCGCCAGCAATTGTTTGATCTTCAAATCGTCGGGACCGATGCCTTCGATGGGAGATAAGACTCCCTGCAAGACGTGATACTTCCCGTTGAAGCCAGCTGTGCGTTCGAGGGCTAGGACATCCAACGCTTCTTCCACAACACAAATGACGGATGAATCGCGTTTGAGCGACTCGCAAATTTCACAGCGTTCGCGTCCCGCTTCGGTGATGTTGAAACATTCCTGACAAAACGCCGTGTTCTTTTTGAGGTTCGCCAACGCAAGCGCCAAATCATCCGAGACATCGTCGGTGGCGCGGAGGAAGTAGAACGCCAACCGCGAAGCGGACTTGGGTCCGATGCCTGGGAGGCGTTCGAGGGCGTTGATGAGGGATTGGATTGACTCTGGTAGAAGCATAATCGGCTCAAGAGAATTGGAGAATTAGAGAATTCTCCAATTCTCTCTTAGAAAGGAAGCCCACCCGCCAGCGGACCCATCAACTTTTGTTGAAGTTCGCGCGATTGGTCGAGCGCCATGTTCACTGCGGACAAGACCATGTCTTGCAACATTTCGGCATCGGCGTCTTTCATGAAATCGGGAGAGATTTCAACCGATCTACATTTCTGGTCGCCTGTCATCACGACCTTGATCGCGCCGCCGCCCGCCGTGGCAGTGACGGTTTCCTCGGCGAGTTTCGCCTGCGCTACTTCCATTTGTTGTTGCAGGCGTTGCAGTTGTTGCATCATCCCCGCCTGCCCGCCCATTTGTGGTCCTTTGTTGAATCCTTTTGCCATGTAGAACTCCTGTATTAAATTAACAAAATTAGGGCGCAACGCCCAAAATCAAAACTGGAATATCAATATCGGCAACACCACGTTGTTCCAAATCCCAAACGAATTGTTCAAAATAGGAAACACCTGAAGACATATCTTCGGCTAATTCTTTCACTGGCACAATCTCTATTCCAACATCAATAAACCCCATATTGTGGAAGATTGTCATTTTGGCGCAAACATTGTAGACCATGAAAGAATACTTGCCAAACTGCACCTCAACGCCAAGTTTATTTTTGATGAAATCCATCTCCCTAAAAGCCCCTTTGGAAACTTTAGGCGCTTCATAACCTTTGCTGTAATATTCCGTTGGGTAATTGCATAAAACTCTTTTCTTTTCCCACCCCAATTCTAAAAAGCCGTCGCTTATTTCCCTGTTCAGGGAACGAGGGCTATATAAAACCTTGTCACGCATGGTCTTTTCCTTGCTTGTCTTTGTCTTATGTTTTTTAGTGTCAACAAGGGCAAGAATTTTCGTTACCTCATCCAGTTCCTTCGCATATTTCTTCTGAACAGCCTTTTTGCCGCCATTAAATGAATAGATCCCGACAATTTTCATTTGCTATATTCTCCCTTTTCATCAAGCAGGTTTTTCTGTTCGAAGACTTCTCTCCATTCATCTGGAACACGTGACACACTATCTTTGCCTGTTGGCTGATAAACTGGCGTTCCGAGATGGCGATAGCCGAGCGTACCGTTAAAATAGGAGAGAATTCGCTCGCGCGCTAATTCGACGTAATCTTTTTCTTTATCGCTCCCCATAGCGCGGCGATTATTTTTGATTGCCGCGAGTAGCGACGAACCAACACCAACAAATGGGTCTAACACCCAATCGCCATCATTCGTCAAAGCAAGAACACAACGCTCTACTAATTCAATTGGATATTGGCACGGATGCCCTGTCTTTTCAGGATGATTGGCTTTGACATTGGGAATATCCCAAATTTCTTGTTCCCAATCTTGTAAAACCACTTCCCACACATCAGACGGGTTCTTTCCTAATGGATTACCGGAGAGTTGTCCCTTTTTTTCGCCTTTGAAATGACGTTTTCCAGGGTATTTCGATGGGATACGAACACTGTCAAGATTGAATAAATATTTATCGCCCTTCGTAAACCACAAAATAGTTTCATATCTTCCTGAAAAACGCTTTGATGCGTGAAGACCATGACCGAAACGCCAAATGATTCGATTTCGTAAATTCAGACCGAGCTTTTTAAATATTCCATAATACAAAATATCTAAGGGATAAACCTCGCCATCCTCTACAAAATTGCCCACTTGCCAGCACAAACTACCGCCGTCTTTCAAGACTCGATTTAGTTCAGCGATAATCTCAGTTTGCTGTTCAAGGTATTTTTCAATATCAACGCGGTGTTCATAATCTTTTCCAAGATTATACGGGGGAGATGTAATCACTAACTGAATTGTCTTATCGGGAACTTCAGAAAGCAAATCTTTGATTTCGCCATAAAACAAAACAATATCAGCATCACCTCTAAAGTGATTGACAATTGGTTTTGATTTTTCAAACAATGGTAAGCTCATATAGGAATCCTACTCTACACAACAACTAATCCTGCGTATCCACGATCTCGCCGCCGTGTTGGATGGCGGTTGCGACCATGCCGTCTTGCGCCACGTTCGCGGGGATCGTGCCTTTGGCATTCGTCACCACACAACGCACGCTCACGTCCGCGCCGAACTCGTCCTTGATCAACTTTTGGATCGCCTCGATCTGGTCGGGCTTATCAATCTTTGAAACCAGCACGTCGCTCGCCAAACCCAAGATCAACGTCGAGCCGTGCACGTCAATCATCCGCACCGAGTTCATCAACGCGGACAAATTCGCCTGCGCTTTGGGAAGCGACGCGGACATGTGCTTCCACGCTTTGATGACATCGCCGACGTTGATTGCAGATTTTTCCACTGGCTGTGAAGTCGCTTCCGCATCGCGCTCCGCTTGAGGCTGGGTCGCCGTTTGGGGAGCCGATTCAAGCTTCGGCTTGGTCTGACGCGGCGCAGCGGGTAGTGGCGATTCAGTTGGAGAGTCGAGAACTTCCGCTAAGGCGAGTTCCAGACTCAACGACGGCTGCCAGCCGCCGCGCAAATCCACTGCCGCGTTGTTGAACGCTTTCATCATCCGCAAGACATCGCTGGTTGAAAAAGATTTCGCGTGCGCCTGCATCTGCTTCTTGACATCCGCCGTGGCTTCGACTTGATTCGCGTTGCCCATTTGGATGAGCATCAGCCCGCGCAGATACTCGACGACCTGACGCGCCAGCGAGCGCGGATCGGCGCCCGCATCGAGCGCCTTGTGAATCGACTCAAGCCCGTGCGCGGGGTCGTGATCGTTGACCGCGTTCAGCACATCCAGCACCGATTGACTCGTGGCAGTGCCGAGCACTTGTTGTGCGAGCGCGAGCGTGATTCTTTCTCCCGTAGACGAGAGTTGATCGAGCAGGGACTGCGCGTCGCGCATCCCGCCCGCAGACTGGCGAGCGATCTGAATGAGCGCATCATCGTCGGCTTGGATGTTCTCGGCTTTGATGATGTGCTTGAGGTTCGCGACGATCTCATCCACTGGCACGCGGCGGAACTCGTGACGTTGACAGCGCGATAAAACGGTCGCGGGGATTTTGTGAATCTCAGTGGTGGCTAAAACAAAAATGGCATGTGGCGGCGGCTCTTCGAGCGTTTTGAGCAACGCATTGAACGCCGCAGTGGACAACATGTGGACCTCATCAATTATGTATATCTTGTATTTGCCTTGTGATGGCGAAAAATTGATCTTGTCGCGCAAGTCGCGGATATCGTCAACGGACGTGTTGGACGCCGCGTCGATTTCGATGAGGTCGAGGAAGCGATTCTCGTTGACGGCTTTGCAATTCTCACACTCGTTATCGGGACGTTTTGTCGGGTCAGCGTTCGTGCAGTTCACCGCCTTCGCCAACAGACGCGCCAGCGTGGTCTTGCCCGTTCCGCGCGAACCCGCGAAGAGATACGCATGCGCGACGCGGTCCGCCGCGATGGCATTCTTCAGCGTGGTGACGACATGGTCTTGTCCCAGCACGGCACCCCATTCTTGAGGTCGGTATTTTCGGTAGAGGGCTTGGGTCATTTTAGTAAGTCAGTTATCAGTGAATAGTGAGCAGTGATCAGTGCCGCAAGATTTATCTTGCGATTCAACTATTTAGCAATACGCAAGCGCAAAGTGAACTTTGCGGTACGAACACCGTCGCTTGCGATGTTAGCTTGGATTGTCTTCTTCGAGCGCGGCAATGTAACCTGCAATTGCCTCTTTGATGTTAACGATGGCTTCTTCGCGTGTCTCGCCCTGACTGATACATCCAGGCAGACTGGGGCATTCCGCCACGAAATATCCATCTTCACCTGAGTAAACGATAACTTGTCTCATAGTTCACCTCTTACTGTTCTTGATACAAGGCTCTCACAAAATTTTTCTACTTACACGGTGGTTTCGATACGGGTCTCGCTAGCGCTCGACCCTACTCAACCACCGAAGTAATCAAGGCACTTGATACACCGCTCTAACATTTCCACTCGGGTCTAACAACTGTGCTTCTTCGCCCGATTGCCAGACGGGTTCGGTCTCGCCCCAGTATAAATCAATGACCGTGTTCGTTCCAGCAATCGTGTGGACTTGCACCGCGCCACTGCTATTTAATGTGAGGTTCGGGAAGATGAAAATGTTTTTATCGGAGTCTTGCAATTGCCAGCCCGCTAAACTCAGCGACTCACTTCCCGCATTGCGGACGACAACCGATTCGGCAGTCAACGTCCCTGCGCCTACGATGCTGACGATCTCGACGGGGATATCCACGTTGGGGCTGAGGGTCGGCTGGGGAGTAGAGTCGCCTGAGGAAACTGGGGCAGGTTGAACCGGGGAAAGAGCCGCTTGTCGGTAATTGCGGTCGTACCAGAACAGAATCGCGCCGGTCACGCAGGCAGAGATGAACACATTCAAAAGCAGGTATTGGACAAGTCGGCGGCGATCCATTGTGTTTGAATCATAGCACAGAAACCCGGCAAGTGAAATAAAAAATCCTGCGCCATTGAAGGCGCAGGATTCATCTTGCCAGCCGATGCTAGGGTAGTTCGGTCATCTTGAAATCGTCGAATGAAACGTTCGTGCCGGAGGCTTGCTCGCCGCTCCATGCGAACAATGCCACATTGCCTGTGGTGTAGGTGGTGTCGACGACCGAGTCGATTTGCTTGCCGTCCACATACAATGTCAATGTTCCGTTACTGCCGCAGTCCGCGCCGATACGATAGGACGATGCGCCCGATGTGATCGCGTCGGAGGTCTGCCAGGTGTCATTGTTGGTGAGGAAGACGTCATCTTGCGCCACAGCCGATTTGCCGATGGCATATTGACCCGCGCCGGTGATGGCGAAGTAATACGAAACATCGGTGACCTGCATGTTGCAGATGATGCCAAACGCGCCGGTCGAATCGGTGGAGTTATTGTTGGCGGTCACTTCGATATGGGCGTTTTGATAATTCTCGGCGTTCGGGGTGCTCCACACAAAATACAGGTCGCGGATGATAAAGAAATTCAACGAGCCGCCAACATATTCAACCGCGCTGTCGGAATCGGAGCCGGTGCCCCATTGTTCGGAGGAAAAATCATCGCTCAAGATAACCTTCGGTCCGCCTCCAACTGATAATCCCTGACAAGCCAGCGCGGCAATGGCGAGCGCGGCAATCGCAAAAAGCATTCGTATATTTGGTTTCATTTCTCATTCTCCTTTGGAAATTAGATTGTGCGCTATTTTATCATTTCGCCCTTTCAGGACGATGGTACTTCGTGGGGACTCAACCGCGACTCATCGTCAGCGCGACCCAATCGCCCCTCTGCCGCCATTCGGTCATTCCCAGACGTTTTGCCTGCGCCGCCTCCAGGACGCTTTTCTTCTGCTCTTGCAGGATTCCGCTGAGGATGATCGAACCGCCAGCCTCGATCAGATCCGCCAGCCCCGCATCGAAGAGACGCACGATCACCGGCGCGAGGATATTCGCCACCACCAGCGGCGCGGACTTGAATGGGAATTTGCCGTCGAGGATCTCCGTCACCGACCCCACACCGAGAATTAACTCCTCCCCCACCTCGTTGAGGTTCGCATTTTCGCGCGAGTTGACGATGGATTCGGAATCGATATCCACGCCTAGAACTTTTTCCGCGCCAAGCTTGATCGCGGCAATGGAGAGGATGCCCGAGCCGCAGCCTACATCAATACAAGAAAGAGGCAAGAGGAAAGACTCGCCGCTTTCTTTCGTCTTTCTTCTTTCCCTAAAGGTTAACTCTAATAGCTCAAGGCACAACTGCGTCGTTGGGTGTGTCCCCGTCCCAAACGCCATGCCGGGATCGATCTTAATGGCTACGCGATTCGGTTCGGGCGATTCCATCCATGCTGGCAGGATGAGGAGTCGCTCACCAATGCGAATCGGTTTGTAATGTTGCTTCCAAGCCTCCATCCAGTTTTGATCGGCAATTTGTTTGTAGACCGGGGTCGGCAAAGGCTGGATCATCCCCAAATAAAAAAGCGACTCTTCGAGTTTTTGCCGCGTCTCTTCGAGAGAGTCGTTCACCTCCAAATACGCGCGGACGGTGATCGGTCCCGTCGGCGTGCCGGCGTCTTCGTCATCGTTGTACTTCACGCCCTGCTCGGTCATCACGCCGTTGGGGGCAAAGCGCGCGAACACATCCGCCACCGATTCGGCGAGTTCGCCGTCCACTGTCATGGAAACTTCAAGCCAGTTCATGTTTTGTCCGCCTTGTAAAAACGTATTTGCGCTTTTTCGAGCGTGACCAAGCCCGCGCCGATATGTTGGTCAATCGTTTCGAGAAACAATTCCAGTTTCTCTTTTATGTCCACCACCTCAACAACCATCGGCATATCCACTGAAAGTTGTTCGATCTTGAACGTGTGGATGACGCGCGTGTTGGCTCCGAAACCCATCACGCCGCGCAGAACCGTCGCGCCGGCGAGTCCTTGTTCGCGCGCCTGCAGCACCAGCCATTCGTACAACGGCTTGCCCTCATGTTTATCCGATTCGCCGATGAAGATGCGGAGCAGATAGCCTTCTTCCGGTAACTGCATGATTACCTCCAGATCAAAGTAGAGACGGTTCGCCCAAGCCAGACAGCCAGCAAACCAAGAAAAACGTTTAACCCAATGTTTGCAAACGCGCTCAGATTTTCGCCGTCGCGGGCAAGGTTAAGCGTTTCATTGCCGAAGGAGGAAAACGTGGTGAACCCGCCTAAAATTCCGATAAAAACAAACGCGCGCGCTTCGCTTGAAAAGACGCCGCGATTTTCCGCCAGTTGAGATAGGAATCCAATCACAAAACATCCGATCACATTGACGGTCAATGTGCCGAACGGAAAAATACTTTTGGAGGATTGTTGCACATACCCGCTGAGCAGGTAGCGTATGGCAGAACCGATAAACCCGCCGATACCGACAAGTAGAACATTGTTCATGACGCGCTCCAAAGGCTGTTATGAACGGATCGTATCAAATCTTTCTCATCGAAGATCATGCGCGGCAGGTCGTCCACGTCGAAATACTTCATCTCAGACACTTCATAACTTTCCCGAAACTCGCCGCCGACGATCTTGCACAGGTACATCAATGTCACATGCCGAAACAACTTGGAACTGTCGGCAAATAATAATCGCTCAACCTTGATCGTTAACCCAGACTCCTCATAAAACTCGCGGATCACTCCCTCTTCGGGTTGCTCGCCATACTCCAACCCGCCGACAGGAATCCCCCACGCAAACTTGCGATAGGTGTGTTTGAATAACAGAACCCTGCCCTGCTCATCGAACACCAACGCCGCAACCCCCACCCGAAACCGCGGACGCAAGATTATCGCCGCGAATGTGTGAACCCACAGCGGAAACATGCCCCAAATTCGCATCAATGTTTTCATCATAAAAGTCCCCGCATTATAAAACACAACGAGCGGACACATCATCCCCCGTAGAAAGTAGAAACGCGCTCTCTAGCGCGTTTTTGTGTTTTTCAATTTCCGTGATCGCCGCGATAAAAATTCTGAGCGAACAAAATCGAGTCCCAAACTATTCAACAAAGCCGACACAAAAATATTCAACCTCGCCAATGCCGTCGGCGGGTGGATGAAGAACGCGCGCATCCATGCCCTCAACGCGGAGGCGGATTTGCCGCCGTCGAGCAGATACCGCGCGTCGACTCGATGCGCCGACGCGCGCGCGCGTCTTTCCACGGGTCGAATTGCCTCGCCCAGCCCAGCCTGTCCCTCCGCCCAAGCCAAAATGCGGAAGGCTTCGCGCCCAAACTCCGCCGCTTTGGCGCGGTTCTTCGCCTCGGCATGATACCGCGCCGCCGCCCACGTTTGATCCACGTGAAGGATTTTTCCGTGTTGCGCGATTCGAATCCACAAGTGATGGTCGAGTAGAAAGTGGAAAGTGGGATCGAGCATCCCCGCTTTTGACAACACCTCGCGCCGAAAGAACACCGCGGGCTGACCGATGATCTGAAAGCACACCAAATCTTGCAAGGTCAATTGTTTATAACTCAATGTATTGAACGGATTGCCGCGTTCGTCCACCGCCAGCATATTTCCATACACCAACACAACCTCGGGATTCTCCTCAAACACCTTCACCGCCGCAGAGACCGCGCCTGGCAAATAATAATCGTCCGAGTTCAGCCAAGCGACAATCTCACCCGTCGCGCGAGCGAGTCCCTTGTTGATCGCCTCCGCCTGACCTGAATCTTTTTCGCTCAGCCACCAAGCCAATTTGTCCGCGTACTTTTTGATGATCTCCACCGACCCATCCGTAGACGCGCCGTCCACGACGATGTATTCGATGTGCGGATAATCCTGTCCCAGCACAGACTGGATCGTCTGCTCGAGGTAGCGGGATTGGTTGAAGGAGGGGGTGATGATGGAGACGAGGGGCATTGGAAATAATTACGGAGTACGGAGTACGCAATACTGAGCCATACTGCGTACTGCGTATTGCGTATTGCGTATTCTAAAACAGCGAGCCGTATTCCACTTTCGGAAAAATTTTCAACTTTCCTCCAATCGTTGCATCCACAACTTCGCGCCCTGCTTTGAGGTAGGCGTCACGCGCGAGGGCGTATCCGATCTCGGAAGTATCCAAATCAGGCAATTGCCATTTGACTCCTTTGCCAAAATAATTCGGCATGAAGTGATTCGCGTCATCGCCTTGCGAGACGATGGTCTTGTTCGCTTCTCCTTTGTCGGCAAAGTTATGGTCAACGCCGATGAGGATGGCTTTTTCGATGCCCATGTGAAAGGCAAGTTGTAGCGCGAGGTTCGTGACTGTGGCTCCTTCCCACACCCGCCAGCGGACATCGGTGGAGAATTTAGGTCCTGTGTAGGTGGTGTAGACGAAGGTTGGTAGAGAAGAGATTGGAGATTGGAGACTAGAGGCTGGAGATTCGGGAATTGGAGAATTAGAGAATTGAGAATTGGAGAATTGGGCTTTGAAATGTCGGTGGGAACGCCAAGCGATGAATTTAGGAATTGGGAGGGCGGAGATATCATCCACGAATTGTTCGACGACGAGGTCGTTTGTGACGCAGAGGTAGGACGTTGTGAATCCCCACTCGGGGAAGGCGAGATAAATTCGGTTCATGCCGAAGGTGATCTCGTTCTTCAATTTGCTCGTGTCGGTCTGTTTCAGGCTGGGACCGTTGCCGATGATGAAGGCGCGTTTGCCTTTGTGCACATCCTTCAACGCGGCGAGGCGGCGAATGCTCTCCCGCCGCCACGGGTGAAGATACGCGGCGGGAAGTTCGGGAATACGCCGCAGCCCATCATACGCGTTGCGAGTGAATTGCCAAAGAAGCGGAGGGATGATCTGTTTGAGGGATTGTTTCATAAGAAAGAAGAAAGAGGAAAGATGTTGGGTTCTCATTCATCCTTCATCATTCATCATTCAGCCTTCATCCTTTTCAAAGTTATTCCGTACTCAATCTCGCCGTCGCTCCCCCATCCACCACCAGCGCTTGGCCCGTCATAAAAGAAGATTGTTCATTGTCGGCGAGAAAATAAATTGCGTGTGCGATCTCTTCGGGCTTGCCAACTTTTCCGCTGACGGTTTTACGCGCGAGATTATCGAGCCGATCCTGCACATCACCATGACCAGCGTGGCCACGTCCAAGTCCCGCGCGGAGCATGGGCGTATCCACCGCGCCAGGGAGGATGGCATTGACGCGGATGTTGTCGGGCGCGAACTCGATCGCCATCGCGCGAGTCAACGCAAGCAACCCGCCCTTCGACGCGGCATACGCGGCAATATTCGCCGACGTTTGAATCGCGTGAACAGACGACACATTCACGACCGCGCCGCTACCCGCCGCTTTCATCAACGGATGAGCCAGTTTTACAAACAAAAATACCGAGCGCAGATTCGACGCCATGACCGCATCCCACTCATCCACAGTAGTTTCCATGATTGGCTTAGCGATTTGCACAGCCGCATTGTTCACAAGAGCATCCAGTTTTGGATGAAAATCTTTCGCCTGCTCAAAGATCATCGTAACAGAATCGGGATGTGAAATATCCGCCTTGATAAAACGCCCAGTGGCAGGAAACCCCTCGCCAAATTCATCGCGATCAACTCCGATCACGCGCCAACCTTTTTCAGAAAAATGCGCCACACAAGCGCGCCCGATCCCACCGCCTGCGCCAGTGACTAAAATGGTTCTTTCTTCTTTCATCTTTCCTCTTTCATCCCTTCGTATTTCATCCCCAATCCTTCCACCAAATTCTTGATCGTGTTCCAATGCACGCGCTCCCACGCGGCAGGGCTGGAGTTGGAGTTGTGCGGAGCGAGCATGACGTTGTCCATTTTCATCAACGGACTATCCAGTGGAAGCGGCTCGACTTCGAAGACATCCAACGCGGCTCCTGCCAGACGTTTTGACTGCAACGCTTCGACCAGCGCACCCTCCTCGACGATGGGTCCGCGCGCGGCATTGATCAATACGGCGGTCGGCTTCATCAACGCAAATGTATCGGCGTTCATCAAGTGGTGCGAGGTTGGGTTGAGGTCGCAGTTGATGGAGACGAAATCGGAATTGGAAAGTAGAAAGTGAAGACTCGTCATTTCAATTCCAGTTTCGGTAATGAAGACATGGTCAATGTCAACGATGTCGTTGCCGTAGACTTTCATGCCGAAGACTTTTGCGCGACGGGTCACCGCTTTGCCGATGTTGCCGACACCGATGACTCCAAGCGTACATTCGCTCAACGACTTGCCTGGAATCTTTTCCCATTTGCCGCGTTTCATTTCCGCGTCCATCCATGGTTGGCGGCGGGCGAAGGCGAGCATGTAGCCGAGGACGGTATCCGCTACGGGAGTGGTGAAAGCGTTGGGGGTGCGACCAATGGCCACCGAATGACTGAGGCAGGCTGAGGCGTCGAGTGAATCGATCCCCGTCCCCCATTTCGAGATCACTTTGAGTCGCGGCGCGCAGGCTTCGATCACGCGCGCGGTGTAGCGGTCATCCCCGCAGATCGCGCCGTCGAATTGACCCGCATATTTCAGCAGGTCTTCCTCCTCCATGCGCTCGCGCACGTCTGGCACGATGAGCGCAATGTTGTATTTTGCGAAGACGGGTTTGAAGCGCTCGACAAAGGGAATCATGTAAGGCGCAGTGAACAGGACGGTGAATTTCATTTGCAATTATTTTTTACTTCTGAAAATTCATACAGGTTTGGCACGGGTGAAAAATAACTAACGTTTGGAAGCATATCATAGTTCCCGCCGAAGTAGGAGTTGAAGATAATGCGGAACGTGTTCACAGGTGTGATCGTAGAAAATAATTTCTCTTGATGTTGAGGCAGATAATATGCGTTCAGGATCCACATGCGACGATCGCGCGGCTGAAGCCACGGACCATGATCGCCTTGCAAGATAATGATCGGCGGCGTTTCAGATTCGGCGAGCAAAGTATCTACCGCATCTAGAATTTTTTTATTTACGAACGTCAATTGATTTTGATATCCCTGCGCGTACAGATCGGCTGGATATTGTTTTTTCTCGTTCCAAAATTCGGCGGGGTGAGTGTATTCACCCTCGGGTCCAAACACAAAAGGCGGATGAGGCGAGATCAAATGGATGTACGCAAAAGTCGGTTCGGTCATGCGGGCAATGTCATCGATTGAATCAAAAACCAATAATGTGCGGTCGCGGAAATTTTGTCCCATGATCGCGTCGGCATCCACCCAGCCAAAGTTTTGCGCGTATCGCGCGAGAGTCGTTTGCATGAGCAAGGTTTCAAATTCGGTCATGCCCGCAAAAAATGGCGGCGGCGTGTAAAACACATCGGCATCGTCGAGTTCGTTCCATGCGAAGCCCGTTGCGAAGGCAACTGTTTTATAACCTAGCGTCTCAAAGTTGTAGCGCACCGCGCTGTATTGATACGAATCCCACAACGTGCGCCGCTTGATACTCTCAGGCGCGAACGCTGAATCCAAATCCTGCAAATACGACATGTTCAACGACGAGCCCACCGAAAGTTCGGTGCGAATGTAATTTGTCTGACTGCACTGCGCTACATAAAATCCGCGCTCGCGCAAACCTTCGATGAACGCGCTGTTATCGTAGCCATACGCTTTTTTCAACAAGTCATCACGCGCATACGAATCGAGAATGAAGTAATACACATCAGGCGGATTTTCGGGACGCGTGAGATTTTCATCCACGGGGGCATTCTCCGCGCCCACTCGATGCGCGCCTCCTTTCTGGACCCCCGAACTGGTCTGCCATAGTGAGGTGACTACCAGCCCCAGCGCGATCACGTTCAATGCGAGAGGTGATGACGGAGATTTTCTAACCGCCCAAACGACGAAGAGAACGGCAAGTACGAGCCATGCAATGAGCAACCATTTTTCAAAATCGAAGTCTTTTGCTTTTTCCGTCAATGTGAGGAAGGCATGCCCGTACGAGAAGAACAACGCCATCCACAACGCGGACAGGAACGCGGCGCGATTCCAATCGCGGAGGGCGAGGCGCAACAGGAGGAAAAGAAGCCCCGCGAAGAGGATGCTAACAATGAGAGGACGCCATCCCGCTTCGAGTTTGATCTGTCCCACGTTTGCCGCCATCAATGCCAACACAGGGTACGCGCCGAAGAGGATGGGATACCACGGGAGGGAGAACCATTTGCTCAATGTTTTTTGTATTTGTTTGAAAAAATTCATTCATTCACCAAGATAGCATACTCAGACCCCGAAGGGGTGTCAAAGATCAATGAGGCTATGTCATCCCTTCGGGATTAGGGGATTGATATTCCGTTCTCTACAATCCTATCATTCCTTCGGGATTGGGTTTATTTGACAGCCAGTCTTCTAGAATCCTAGACCCTGAAGGGGTCAAATGATTCTAGAATGATCGGCGTAATTGATTTCAAACCCCGAAGGGGTATCAAAAGTCAATGAGGCTATGTCATCCCTTCGGGATTAGGGGATTGATATTCCATTCTCTACAATCCTATCATCCCTTCGGGATTGGGTTTATTTGGCAGCCAGACCCCGAAGGGGTCAAATGATTCTAGAATGATCGGCATAATTCATTTCAAACCCCGAAGGGGTGCCAAAGGTCAATGAGGCTATGTCATCCCTTCGGGATTGGGGGATTGATATTCCATTCTCTACCATCCTATCATCCCTTCGGGATTGGGTTTATTTGGCAACCAGACCCCGAAAGGGTCAAATAATTCTAGAATGATCGGCGCAATTGATTTCAAACCCCGAAGGGGTGTCAAAGGTCAATGAGGTTATGTCATCCCTTCGGGATTGGGTTTATTTGACAGCCAGTCTTCTAGAATCCTAGACCCCGAAGGGGTCAAATGATTCTAGAATGATCGGCGTAATTGATTTCAAACCCCGAAGGGGTGTCAAAGATCAATGAGGCTATGTCATCCCTTCGGGATTAGATTGAGCGTCCCATAAATCGGATGTTTATCACGAAGATGATTTTCTCTTCAACAGGAAATCACAGATGGAAAAATCGAGTTCTTCGTCAATGTCCCACGCTTCGTCGGCGTCTATGGCAAACATGAGCGGCTTGTCGCTGATGCGGTGTCGTTTCGACAGAAGATTCTCGCGGGTGAACATGTAGATGCAGGAGTTTTCTTCGTACACGGGAGGCAGGTCTTGAGTCTGGATCAATTCCTTCGGGTTGTGATTCAGCGCGTTGCCGTCTTTGTCGTAGAGGCGGGTTTGGAGGCGGGTGACGGAGAATAACGAATCGTAATTGGGGTAATTGGTAAGTAGTAATTGAATGGCTTTGGAGATTGATTCGGCTTTCAGCAACGGATTCGTGCTGTGGGTTTGCAAATAAAAATCAGCGGGGAATAGACTTGTATCGTGGATCAAAATTTCATTCATCGGCACATCATCCGCGCGGAGGGATTCGGGGCGGTTGATGATGTTCACGGAGGGGAAATGTCGCTTCAAGCCGTCCATCACTTCGTCCGAGTCTGTGTCCACGACGATTTGGTTGATCTCTGGCACGGCGAGCAAAGTCTCGATGATGTGGTGGAACAGCGGCTTGCCAGCCAGCGGACGATAATTCTTGCCTGGCACGCGCTGAGAGTGGTGACGCATGGGGACGAGCGCAACAATCTTCATGGGAGGTTAACCTGCAATTTGATGTGATAGTAATCGGCGGCGCAGAGGGTGATCCAATATCCCTTTTTGCCAAGCGGGTCGAAGTCGCGGATGCCGCCGACGGGAGCGCCATCAATCGCGAGGACTTCGACGCCTTCTTGATCATTCTCAATCGCGGAAAGGATCGTCGCTTCGCGCTCATCCCACAGTTGGGCGCGTTGACTGTAGACTGGAATATATTTTGAAGAATTATAAATTGTGAAAATCGGAAAAATAAGCGCAACAACCAATGCAACTGTCGCGGTGGTCTGCAACCAAGACGGCGCGTAGAGTTGGCGGAGGGAATATCCGCCCATCCAGCCGAGCGCGACGAAGGCGAAGACCATGATGTGACGCGGGATGATCTGCGTGCGGAGGATGGGGAGTCCGCGCTCGATGTAGGCGCTGGGGGTCAACGATGCGGCGACGAGGAGAATTGCGAGGGCGAAGATTCCAAGTCCGAGGGCGAGTGTGTTGGGGATGTTGATGTCTCTTTCTTTGGAGTTCAACACGAAGCCGAGTAAACCTGCAAGGATGAGGATGAGAATTTGTTGATAATCTTTGAGGGATAAAGTCACAAACTCGCGCGTGAAATTGAATACTAAAGTTATCAGTTCGAGCAGACTCGCTGGCTCGCCGTATCGCTCGGCGCGGAGTTGAGTCGTTGGGGCGAAGACGAGGAGCGCCATGGCGATCAAAGCAAATATCAAAGCGACGAGTGCGGGGGTAAAAGTCTTTTGCCCCCAAACTTTTTTGTAGCGCGAGCCGATGAAGGTGATGACTGTGTACAACGTCAACGCCGAAACGAGGACAGTGTTGCTCGCTTCGGAGAATCCGCCCGCGAGGAGGGAGAGGAGGGCGATAGGAATTAATTTTGTTTTGGATGGGTTTTGGTCAGTGACGAGGGTCAACACCCAGGGGAACAACACGAGAGGAAAAGTGTACGTGAAGAATCCAGTGTTCCAATACACGGATTGATATAAATGCGGCGCGAGATAGATGGAGAAGTAAACGATGATGAGGGAAAGAAGAGTCGCTTGGAAAGTGGAAAGTGGAAAAGTCGAAAGGGAGGAGAGGTTGAGGAAAAGGCGAACCAAGCCCCACGTCCAGAGAAGAAGCGAGAGAGGGAGGAGGAGTTTAAGTCCAAGCACGCCGAGAGGATAGAAGAGTCCCGCGAGGATCGTCACGGAGTATCGGCTCGGTGTGTACGTCACGTTGTAGACGTAGCCGCGCAGGGTTTCGAGGAATCCCAAATTGCGGAAGTCCGCGTTGTAGCACCAGTCGTCTGCCCAGTAGCGGAAGTAGATGCCGAGGTAGGCGAAGACGCCCAAGCCGACGAGGAAGATCGCGAGCGGAAGATACGAGAAACGTTTTTGATCGAAACGCATCGGGAAGATTATACCGAATATTGAATTGACATTCCCGCTTCGTCGTGTTATAAAACGCAAACAATTTACGGATTTACTCATCCAGAGAAGCTGAGGGACCGACCCGTTGACGCTTCGGCAACCGATGTTAGTTTGATAGTTAGTTAGTCGAATGGTTCGATAGTCAAACGACCACGAGACTACGAGACTAAAAAACTAAGCGACTAATTACGGTGCCAACTTCGGCGCATGACAGTTCATGCGGGAGATGAGAGATGATATGCGCTGCGCGTGTCGCCTCTCACTGTGAGAGGCGTTTTTGTTTCGCGGCGATCGGTCTGTGATAAAATCTAGACCGACTAGACACGAAAGGAGAATCCGATGAACGACGCTTGGCAGATCCAGGATGCGAAAAATAAATTGAGCGAGGTGATTGCGCGCGCCCTCAAGCAAGGACCCCAACTCATTACGCGGCACGGCGAGAAAACCGTCGTTGTGGTCTCTTACAATGAGTACGAGAAGCTCCGCAAGTCGCAGGACAAACTTTCCGAGTTCTTCCAAGCCTCCCCGCTGGCTGGTCTCGACCTGAAACGCGACAAAAGCCTGCCGCGCAAGGGATTCAAAGCATGAAAGCCCTGCTCGACACCTGCGTAATTTCCGAGCTGGTCTCAAAGAAGCCCAATCCAAAAGTAGTCGGGTATGTGGACCTGCTCGACCCCGAAGACGTGTTCTTGAGCGTCATCACCATCGGAGAGATCGTCAAAGGTATCGAGAAGTTACCAAAATCCCGCCGCAAAACGGACTTGCAAAGTTGGCTCAAGGAAGATTTACTCGTCCGCTTTGAGGGGAACGTTGTCGCTCTCGACACAGACATTCTCATCGCATGGGGCGCATTGACCGCGCGACTCGAATCCGTTGGCAAGACCATGCCTGCCATCGACTCGCTCATCGCCGCGTCGGCGCTGGCAAAAAAGATGACGCTGGTCACGCGCAACGTTGGCGACTTTGAAGGTGCAACTGTGGAGATTGTAAATCCATGGGAATAAGCATTGACGACCACCTCGCCATTCAAGCCGTGATCGCCCGCTTCGCCAACAGTTTTGACCTGAAGGACTGGGACGGACTGCAAGCCTGCTTCACCGAATCCATCTTCACGGATTATGCCGACCTGCGCGGCACGCCGCCTGAGACTATTACCGCCAGCGAATATGTGCGCCTGCGCCGCGAATCGCTGGACGCGTTGAAACTGCATCATCTGGTGAGCAATTACGAAATTGACTTCGCCGATTCTAATTCCGCCACCTGCCGCGCTTCGATGATGGTTTGGCGCAACAATGACGTTGAAGTATCCGCCAGTCACTGTTTTTATACGTTTCAATTGAAGCGGCTAGAGACTGGCGATTGGAAGATCAGCGGCATTACGCAAAAGATTTTTTGGAATGAGGGGAGTTCGTCGGCGCGTAAAGGCGCGAAGTAAACAAGACCACCCCGCGCTGGAAGATGCGCAAGGGATCAAACAATGAGTCGTAAATTAGCTTTTTACAGTGATCAACAAATTGAACGGTCATCAGCCATGGATGAACGGTTGCTCAATTTAATTGGCAAGCGGCATCCAGTGATTGGATATATTCCTTCCTCAACCGATCCCGAAAGAACCTGGTTCAAACAGCAACAGGCTTATTACAAATCGTTGAACGCCAGAGTATCCGTCTATTTTGAATTGGAAACAGAGTACGATCCTGAAAAGATCAAAGACCTGCTTGCCTGTGATGCAATTCATTTGTCGGGAGGTTCTACATATAATTTTTTATACTGGCTCCGCGCACGACGATTTATCCCCCTTCTAAGAGACTATGTGGCAAACGGCGGCGTGTTGATTGGCGTAAGCGCTGGCGCGATCTTGATGACACCAGAAATATCAACGACTCGCCTTTGCGGAGAGCAACCATCGCATATTCTAAACGACCTTTCCGCGCTAAATTTCGTTGACTTCGCCTTCCTGCCTCATATCAACAAAATTGAGGCGGTAGAGAACAAAATGATTGAGTATTCCATTACTCAGGGTCGCAAAATATTTGGTTGTCTCGATGGCGATGGAATGATCGTGAATGGCAACAGCCTTCATTGTGTTGGCGATTTAATACTTGCAGAAAACGGCAAGTTGAAATCTGTAGTGAACTAACTTTAAGTGAGGAAACAAATATGAATCGCAAATACACCAACCGCTCGTACCTCGACGCCCTCGAGAAGAAAGTCCTCGTCTTCGACGGCGCATAAAGGCGCGAAGTAAACAAGATAGCCAGGTATAAGGATTTATGTAAAGATTATTTTGAAATTATTACAGGTCAGATCAAAAGATTCAACACAAGCAACTTGGAGATAATATTGACAAAAGAATATCCTCTCACCTCAAGCATAAGACGTAAAATACTATTCTGGGCTTTCCTAACAATAGGATTGAGAGAAATATTCAACACCTTAATACCTGCGCTTGAAATCCCTGAATACGCTTATTATGCGTTACGGCAAATTTCTTTTTTTATTTTAGTGATTGCTCTTTACAGCATCATTCACGCATACACGGAGAAGCTTTTCCTTTCACCATCAGGTATCATACTCCAGTATATTGGCTTGCAAGTTTCGGTAAAATGGAATGATATTGATCGAATTGGGTCTGTTTCAAATTTCCCATGGAAAAGTTTCGATGCGTTGATTACCCAAAAAGAAAAAGTGAGTGTAATCAACGGAAAAGGCAAACAAGTCCATCACCCACCATTGTTCAATGAAGTTTCCATCAAGTTACCCCGATATTCTGAAAACTGGCGCGACTCCGAACTCGGACAACAAATCAAACAATATGCGCCACATTTATTTGAAGAAAAATCTGCACAATCTGCAGATTAATTAAGGAGAACTAATTTAATGACCCCTCGCAAATACACCAACCGCTCGTACCTCGACGCCCTCGAAAAGAAAGTCCTTGTCTTCGACGGCGCGATGGGAACGAGCCTGCAAGTGCAAAACCTGACTGCCGAACATTTCGGAGGCGAACAATACAACGGATGCAACGATTACCTCGTCATCTCGTATCCCGAAGCCGTGGAAAAAGTCCATCGTTCGTTTTTAGAAGTCGGCGTGGATGTGCTTGAAACAGATACATTCCGTTCGAATCGATTGACGATGAAAGAATACAATTTGCAAGACCGCGTGATCGAGATCAACATGGCGGCGGCACAGTTGGCAAAACGACTCGCCAATGAATACGCCGAGAAAACAGGTCAACCAAGATTCGTCGCAGGTTCCATCGGACCGACGGGCAAACTTCCATCCACCAACGACCCCGACCTGTCGAACGTCACATACGATGAGTTGATCGCCGCGTTCGCCGAGCAGGCTGAAGGTCTGATTCGAGGCGGCGTGGATGTCCTGCTCATCGAAACGTCGCAAGACATCCTCGAAGTCAAAGCCGCGATCGCGGGTCTGCATCAAGCCTTTGAAAAGACTCAAATCTATTTGCCGATTCAGGCGCAGGTCACGCTCGACACGACGGGACGCATGTTGCTCGGCACCGACATCAACGCCTCGCTGACGATCCTCGAAGGCATGGGCATTGACGTGATCGGTCTCAACTGCTCCACTGGACCCGAACACATGCGCGAGCCGATCCGTTTTCTCGGCGAAAATTCCACGCTCCCCGTTTCGTGCATCCCCAACGCGGGACTTCCGCTCAACGTGGACGGGCAGGCTGTGTATCCGCTTGAGCCTGAACCGTATGCGAATGACATGTACGAATTTGTGACGAAGCATCATGTGCGTGTGGTTGGCGGATGTTGCGGCACGACTCCCGCGCATCTCAAACTTTTGGTGGATAAACTTGCCGATTACCAATTGCCCGATAGACAACCGCTTCAGACTACGCCTCAGCTTGCCTCTGCCATGTCGGCGATTGCCATGCGTCAAGACCCCGCCCCCACCCTGCTCGGCGAACGCTGTAACGCGCAAGGTTCGCGCAAGTTCAAGCGACTCCTGCTCGAAGAAGATTACGACGGCATTCTGGATATTGCCCGCGATCAAGTGGCTGGCGGCGCGCATGCGTTGGATATTTCGGTCGCTGTCACCGAACGCGCCGACGAAGGCGAACAGATGCGCAAGGTCATCAAGAAATTGCAAATGGGCGTGGATGTTCCGCTCGTAATTGACTCGACTGAAGTAGATGTTTTAGAAATTGCATTACAAACCGCGCCAGGGCGTTGTTTGATCAACTCCACGCATCTGGAAGCGGGTCGCACCAAAGCCGATAAAATTTTCGCGCTCGCCAAAAAATATAACGCCGCCGTCATCTGTCTCACGATTGACGAAAAAGGCATGGCGAAAACCGCGCAACATAAATACGAAGTCGCGCAACGCATCTACGACATCGCCGTCAACGAGCATGGACTCAAAGCCGAAGATTTGGTATTTGATGATCTAACTTTTACGCTTGCTACTGGCGATGTTGAATTCATTGATTCCGCCAAAGAGACCATCGAAGGCATTCGCCTCATCGAAGAAAAACTGCCAGGCGTGATGACCTCGCTGGGCGTGAGCAACCTGTCCTTTGGGTTTGCCGCGCAAGCCCGCCCCGCCTTGAACTCGGTCATGCTCTATCACTGCGTGCAAGTCGGCTTGGATATGGCGATCGTCAACGCGGCGCACGTCAAGCCGTATGCGGAAATTGATCAGGAAGAACGCGACCTATGCGAAGATTTAATTTTCAATCGCCGTGAAGATGCGCTTCAACGATTCATTCAACATTTTGAAAATGTAGAAATTTCAGAGAATACAGTCGCCGACCCCACCGCAGGCATGACCCCCGAACAGAAACTCCACTGGAAGATCGTGCACCGCTTCAAAGACGGCGTGGAAGCGGATATTGATGAAGTCATTCATCGTGACCCTGCCAGTTTTGAAACGCTAATTAAAAATAACCAATTACCAACCAAACACGAAATCGCCGTCCACACCCTCAACAACGTCCTGCTCCCCGCCATGAAAGAGGTCGGCGACAAGTTCGGCGCGGGCGAATTGATTCTGCCCTTCGTGTTGCAATCCGCCGAAGTGATGAAGAAGACCGTCGCCCATCTTGAAAATTATCTTGAAAAGATGGAAGGCGTTACAAAGGGAACAGTCGTCATCGCCACCGTCTATGGCGATGTGCATGACATCGGCAAGAATCTGGTCAAAACGATTTTGGCGAACAACGGCTATACCGTCGTGGACTTGGGCAAACAAGTCCCTGCTGAGACGATCATCACGAAGGCTATTGAAAATAACGCGACCGCAATTGGCTTGTCTGCTTTGTTGGTGTCCACGTCCAAGCAGATGCCGCTCATCGTCAACGAACTGCATCGACGCAAGCATCAAATCCCCGTCCTCATCGGCGGCGCGGCGATCAATCGCCGCTTCGGGCGCAGAATATTGCAAACCGAAGACGGCGCAAATTACGAAGCGGGAGTCTTCTATTGTAAGGATGCGTTTGAAGGCTTGGACACGATGGACGCGCTGATTGACGAAGAAAAGCGCTTCAATCTAGTGGAAAAAATGCTCAAAGAATCGGCGATGGAATTGAGCCATGCCGCGCAGACCGAAACCGCCGCGCCAAGCGGACAGCGCTCCAACGTCGTCCCCGCGCCGATTCCCTTGCCCGAAAAACTCGGACAGCGCATCGTCAAAGATATGCCGCTCGAAATGGTTATGCAACATCTCAACATCAACGAGTTGTATCGTTTGTCGTGGGGCGCAAAGAACACGCACGGCGCCGAATGGGACAAGTTGAAAAAAGAATTTGACGCGCGCCTGATCTCGATGAGCAAAGACGGCTCCAAACGCGGCTGGCTCAAACCGCAGGCGGTGTACGGCTACTTCGCCTGTCAAGCCGACGGCGAGGAATTGATCGTCTATGCCGACGCGCAAGGTAAAAAAGAAGCGGCGCGTTTGATTTGCCCGCGCCAGCCGAACGGAGATTTCCTCGCGCTTTCGGATTATTTCGCTTCGGTCGAATCGGGTCAGTTGGATACGGTCGCTTTGCAAATCGTCACCGTCGGCAAAGCCGCCACTGCTCTATTTGAAGAGTTGCAAGCCGCCAACGATTACACCGAAGCCTACTTCGTGCACGGACTCGCCGTCCAAGCCGCCGAAGCGACCGCAGACTATATCCACAATCACATTCGCCGCGAGTTGGGACTCGGCGCGAAACAAGGCAAACGCTACTCGTGGGGCTATCCCGCCATCCCGATTCTTGAAGATCACTTCAAAGTCTTCAAACTGCTCCCCGCCGCCGAATCCGAACTTGGACTTGGGCTTTCCGCTTCGGGGCAGATCATCCCTGAAGAATCCACCGCCGCCATCGTCGTTCCGCACAAAGACGCGAAGTATTACACGCTCGGAGAAACGCGGGTGGAACAGTTGATGAAACAATGAGCCGTATTTTGAAAAACAGCAACTTTCATCGAATTGTCATTGGTTTTATCGTGGCGCTAGGATTAAGTTTCGTGCTGGCGCCCTTTGTGCCACCTGCCATTGACTGGACAACGGCGTTTCGTCCTGCTGTTCTAAATTTATTATCTGGGCGCTCGCCGTATGACAGTCCGCTAATCGTTCATGCCCCATGGGGATTGCTCATGCTAACCCCATTTGCGCTACTTCCAGAGACTGTGGGCAGAGTTATGCTGATCTTTGTTGGCATTGCATCCTATGCTGTTGTCGCGCATCAACTGGGAGCAAAACCGATATCAGTTGTATTTCTGCTTATATCTCCGCTCGTCCTTCACGTCCTCTTGAACGGAAATCTGGATTGGCTGGCTGTTCTTGGCTTTGTTCTCCCGCCACAAATTGGCCTGTTTTTCATATCCATCAAACCACAAGTCGGTTTGGCAGTAGCTCCGTTTTGGTTAATTGAAACATGGCGGCACGGTGGTTGGAAACAAGTTTTCAAAACTTTTGCGCCGTTTACTGTCGTATTGTTCATCTCCTTTGCCTTATTTGGCTTTTGGCCATTGAAAGCGGCTAGTTATTCTGATCTGTGGTGGAACGCCAGTCTATGGCCCATGTCTATCCCTGTTGGTCTCGCATTATTCATAACCGCACTGCGAAAACGGAAACTTGAATATGCCATGGCGGCTTCGCCGTGTCTCTCTCCGTACGTCCTATTTTATTCATGGGGTGGCGCTTTGCTTGCAATTATTTCATCTGTGCCTGAAACCATCGCCGCCGTAATTGGATTATGGATTCTTGTGGCAATTAGATATTTCTCGTAAGATTCAGTACAAGATTGGAAAAAGATCATGACTCAACCAACTTTTCTGGAAAGGCTTTCGAACACCACCCTCCTCGCCAACGGCGCGATGGGGACGATGCTCCACACGCGCGGAGTGGGATTCGATAAATGCTTCGATGAGCTCAACCTCACGAATCCTTCTGCGGTGGCGGAGATTCACCGCGAGCACATCGAAGCGGGTACGCAGTTGATCATCACCAACACATCCGCCGCGAGCTGGGACTCGGCGCGAAACAAGGCAAACGCTACTCGTGGGGCTATCATTCTTGAAGATCATTTCAAAGTCTTCAAACTGCTCCCCGCCGCCGAATCCGAACTTGGGCTGGGGCTTTCCGCTTCGGGGCAGATCATCCCTGAAGAATCCACCGCCGCCATCGTCGTTCCGCACAAAGACGCGAAATATTACACGCTCGGAGAATCTAGAGTCGAACAGTTGATGAGGTAGGGCAAGATGCCATCTTGCCCTACGCAATAACCATGAGTGACAACCTATCTTACAAATTTTCGTATCATCGGAGACTACCTCACATCCAACCTGAGGGAGCGACTTTCTTTATTACTTCAAGACTGGCAGATTCGTTACCAGAGGATGTAGTGGAAAAGTTGCATCGGGAAAGAGATCTGATTGACGCCGAATTGGCAAAGATAGCAGATGGGCAGGAACGAGCCGAAAAGGCATACCTCGCATCTCGCCGCTTATTTGGCAAGTGGGATAAAGCATTGGACAATTCCAACACAGGCATCAAATATCTGGAACATGTGGAAGTAGCAAAATTGGTCGTGGAAAGTTTACATTATCGGGATGGTAAAGTGTACGAATTGATCGCATACTGCATCATGCCTAATCATACACATATCGTAATTGCACCTCTTGAAGAAAGCAAAGGTACCTACTTCTCGCTGTCAAGAATCATGCACTCGCTGAAACGCTATACTGCTTATGAAGCAAATCAAATTTTGGGGCGTTCTGGCGCATTTTGGCAACATGAAAATTACGATCACTTCGTACGCGATGAAGCCGAACTCGAACGCATTATCAAGTATGTGATCAATAATCCAGTCAAAGCAGGTTTAGTGGATGATTGGAAAAGTTGGAAGTGGACTTATTGCAAATATGACATGTAGAGCAAATTGGTAATTTGCTCTACGGAGATAACAATGACAAATAAATTCTTAGACCTCCTAGCCTCCCAGACCCTCCTCGCCGACGGCGCGATGGGGACGATGCTCCACACGCGCGGGGTGGGATTCGATAAATGCTTCGATGAGCTCAACCTCACGAATCCCTCTGCGGTGGCGGAGATTCACCGCGAGTACATCGAGGCGGGCGCGCAGTTGATCATCACCAACACGTTCGGTGCGAATCGATTCAAACTCACCAAGCACGGATTGCAAGACGATGTCGTCGAAATCAACAAAGCGAGCGTTGACCTTGCCAAACGAGTCGTTGCCGCGTCTTTCAAGGATGTGTTGGTCGCGGGGGATGTGGGTCCGCTGGGGGTGCGGATCGCTCCGTTTGGGCGCGTCCAGCCTGAGGAGGCGCGAGAGGCGTTCGCCGAGCAGATCCGCGCGCTAGCGGATGCAGGAGTCGACGCGATCGTCATCGAGACCTTCAGCGATCTGTACGAGATCCGCGAAGCCATCAAAGCCGCGAAAGAGACATGCGATCTGCCCGTCGTTGCGTCGGTAACGTTCACGCGCGATGACAGAACTTTGCTCGGCGATGAACCGATGAAAGTGGCGCGGACGTTGCGCGACGCGGGCGCGGATGTGATCGGCGTCAACTGTTCGGGCGGACCCGCGCAACTGTTGCGCATCTTGAAGCAGATGAAACAAGCCGTGCCAGACGGGAAGTTTTGGGTGAAGCCGAACGCGGGCTGGCCCGAACAAGTGGGCGGACGAATCATGTATCCCGCCGATGCGGAGTACTTCGGCGATTACGCGCTGTCGTTCCGCGAGACGGGCGCGGTGATCGTCGGCGGATGTTGCGGCACGACTCCGCAACACGTCGCCGCGATGAGGAAGGCGCTGGATTCTTCGGCGCGATCTTCGGTGTTGATTCAGACTTCCGAAGTCTTCGAGACTTCGGAAGTCTCCGAGACCGAGCCCCCAACTCAATTCGCGCAAAAATTGGAACGCGGTGAATTCGCGATCTCCGTTGAAATGGACCCTCCGCGCGGACTCTCGACTCACAAACTTTTGGCGGGCGCGTCTCTCCTCGCCGATGCGGGCGCGGATGTGATCAACGTCGCCGACTCGCCGATGGCGCGGATGAGGATGTCGGCGTGGGCGGTGTGCGACGTGGTGCAACGCAAAGTGGGAGTCGAGACGACGATCCACTTCCCCACGCGCGGACGGAATCTTTTGCGCGTGCAGGGAGATTTACTCGCCGCGCACGCGCTCGGCATCCGAAATATTTTTGTTGTGATGGGCGACCCAACCGCTATCGGCGATTACCCCGAAGCGATGGACAATTACGATCTCGTGCCGTCGGGTCTCATCAAACTCATCCAGCAGGGATTCAACGAAGGCATTGACCATTCAGGCACGAGCATCGGTCAGCCCACAAATTTCTTCGTCGGCGCGGCGTTAAATTTGTGTCCGCCCGATGTGGACAACGAAATTAAAAACCTGCATCGCAAAGTAAAAGCGGGCGCAGACTTTTTCCTCACGCAACCCGTCTACCGCGCGGACGATGGACCAAAATTACTCGAAGCATACGAAGCGAAACACGGCAAACTGGACAAGCCGATTCTGGTCGGCATCCTGCCGTTGGTCGGCGTCAAACACGCGAACTTTTTACACAACGAAGTGCCTGGCATTTCGATTCCTGATGAGACGCGCAAACGGATCGAAGCGGCAGGCGACGAAGGCGTGAAGGCTGGGGTGGAGATCGCGGTCGAATTGGTGGAGCAGGCAAAAGCGTGGGCGGGAGGCGTGTACATCATGCCCCAATTCCACAAGTACGATATGGTCGCGGAGATCGTGGAGAAAGTGAAATCGGAAACAGCGCGCAGGTAGGCGCGTGTTTCCGTGTATACTTCCTCAACACGTTTCTGCAACATCCATTAGAAGGACCCGTTCATGGACATCACATACCAACTTCAAGGCATGGAGTTTGAATGGGATGAAAACAAAGCCGCCGCCAACATTCAAAAACATGGCGTGACCTTCGAAGAAGCCGCGGAAGTTTTTCTTGATCCGTTCTTTCAGACAGGCGAGGCTTCGGCAGACGACAAAGAAGAACGCGATTTTATAATCGGGTATACTTTCTCTCAGCGGCTTTTACTGGCTGTATATACGGCGCGAGCGACACGCACGCGGATCATTTCCGCCCGACCCGCTACCCGCGCCGAAAGGAAAGTCTATGAAGAAGCAGACTGACGAAACTCTCATAACCGAAGAAGGATTTGAGTTGCGCCTGCGTCCTCGCGCGGCGAGACCTGTCACAATTCACATCCCCGCCGACGCGCTGGCGACCCTTGAAAAAATCGCGGCGGGTCGCGATATGTCTGTGGAAGCCTTGCTTAAGTTATACATTGGTCAATCTATGCGGCAGGAAATTGCAAAACTTTCCGCCGATCGCGTTCTTGAAAAAACCGAACAGGTTCTTAGACAACATATCAGCTCAAAGGATGAGGTTTCAGCCATCTTGAAAGAAATCCGCATTGAAGTTGCTCCCTAACGGTATGACCTCCCTCCAATCTCGAAGCCTCTACTCTCTTCATCCCCATGCTCCTCGTCATTGACCTCGGCAACACCAACCTCACACTGGGCTTGTACAATGGAAACGATCTCGGCGCCCATTGGCGGCTTGCCACCGATCATGCGCGCATGCCCGACGAATATGGTTTGCAAATGCAAGGCTTGTTGCAAAACGCAAAAGTGACCGCCAAACAACTCACGGGGGTTTGTCTCGCTTCCGTTGTGCCACAACTGACGGGGCGGGTGATTCAAGCGTGCCGCGAATATTTGGATCAAGAGCCGTTCGTCATTGATGTGGGAATCAAAACAGGCGTCAAAGTGAAATACGAAGACCCGCGCGCGGTCGGCGCGGATCGAATCGCGGACGCGGTCGCTGTCGTATATCTCTATAAAGGTCCCGCATGCATCATTGATTTCGGAACAGCCACCACCTTCAACGCGGTCAATAAAGACGGCGAGTATCTCGGCGGCGCGATCACCGCGGGCATCAATCTCGCCACCGAAGCGTTGTTCACGCACGCTGCAAAACTTCCGCGCATTGACTTGCAACGCCCGCCTTCGGTCATCGGTCGCAACACAGTCCACGCGATGCAGGCGGGTTTATTATTCGGCTATGTGAGCATGGTCGAGGGCATGGTCGAGCGTTTTCGCAAAGAGCTTGGTCCCACGATGAAGGTCATCGCAACGGGCGGTCTCGCCGAAATCGTTGCGCAAGAGACCGATGTTATTCAGATCATCGCCCCATGGCTCACGCTCGACGGCTTGCGAATTTTGTGGGACATCAATCATCCGATCTAAACAGCAAACCGTCCCGCAGGTTTCCATGCGCGACACAACCCATTCTGTAAAACCTGCGGGACGTTTCATCCTATTGACGGGAATTTTTCTTTTAGGATGTGGGGGATTCGGACTCATCGCCACCCCGACTCCGACTCCAACCCTCGAACCGACTCACACCCTCAGCCCGTCTCTGACGCCGTTTCAGCCTGTTCCAAACACCTCAACATTTATCCCCACTGAAACGTTCACCCCCTCCCCAACCTTCACGCCCACTTCAACATTCACTCCGCTTCCAACCTTCACCCCCACGAGCACTTTGACTCCCGAATTCATCGTTCAAGGACCTGGCAACGTCACGGTTCCGATCCTTCTCTATCATCACGTCGGCTACTCGCTCACCGACAGCGAGTATTACGTTTCACCCGATGAGTTTGAAAATCAAATGAACTACTTGTTCATGCACGGCTACCGCACGGTCTCTGTCGAACAACTAACTCAAGCGATCAACTTCGGCGCGCAACTCCCCTCCCGCCCCATCCTGCTGACGTTCGACGACGGCAGTGAAACCGTCTACACCGAGGCATTGCCCATCATGCAGAAGTACAGATTCACAGGGACAGCTTATATCGTTCACAACTTCATCGGCTCAGGCTTATTCATGGACAGAGACCAGATCCGCGAGCTTTACGACGCAGGCTGGGAGATCGGCAGTCACAGCATCAGCCACCAAGATTTGACAACGCGCCCAGGCAAGCAGGAGGATGAAATCGTCAGTTCGCGGCGCAGGCTTGAAACATATCTCGATGTGCCCATCCACAGTTTTGCCTATCCCTTCGGCGCGTACGACAACGCTTCGCTGAAACTCGTGAAGTCTGCAGGCTACATCGCCGCGATGGGACTTGGCGATAGATCGGCGCAAGGGAAGGAAAATATATTTTATTTGTATCGTCAGAGCGTTACAGCGGAAACAACACTGGAAGCGTTTATCAATCTCCTGCCGTGGAAACCATAAGTCCGTGATTCGTGGCTCGAGATGCCATCCCGCCCCACGTTATAGGGCGCTCGCTAACAGAACTCATACGGCATTGCCCTTGCTTGCATGTTTCACCCGTACTATAATGCCCCGCTGTTGAAAGTAAGGAGCCTTATGCCAGTGTATACCTATCGTTGCAGTTCTTGCGGCTCGCAATTCGAACAACATCAATCGTTCGATGACGCCCCGCTCAAGACCTGCCCCAAGTGCAAAAAGAAAGCGTTGAGAAAAGTCATCACCCCGACCAAGGTCATTTTCAAAGGTTCGGGGTTTTACGCCACCGACAATAAATCTCCTTCGGGCGGAAAAGCTTCAACAGGCAGCAAATCCAAGTCTGACGATCACGGTCACGCGCATGGAGAGGACAAGTCCGCTTCAGGAGAGAAGGCAACCGAGAAATCTTCGTCCGATGTCAAAGGCGAAAAGAAATCGAAGAGTAAGACCGAGTCGAAGAGCGAATGAATCGAAAAAGAGAAGCGCAGGCTTCTCTTTTTATTTCTATATTGCTATGTCACCCTGAGGGAGCGATAGCGACCGAAGGGTCTCGCTCGCAAGTGAGAAGATTCTTCGCTTCGCTCACATCGTCCCGATGCTATTTCGGGAGAATGACATGATTTTGAATCACACCGTCCACGGCCCGATGAGGGCGTCAATCGAAATGCCATACGCCACCGCGTTCCAGAATCGGATATCGGCGGGCTGGTCTTTGGACTTTTCCCAATATCCCGAAAAAACGAAAACTGTCACGATTAATGAAGCGACAAAACGCGCAAGGATAACGTACCACACGCCGAAATTCCACGGGTTGCCGGTGCGGGCAACCTCCACAGCGACGGTGTACACCCAGCGCAATAGCACGCCAAGCAACACGCCAAAGAACACCTGCGTCTTCGCGCTGTTGTTATCCCGCTGTGTTGCCAGTTTGAACGTGACCGCGTCGTTGAAAATGAATGACTGCATGAGAATTCTCCTCTTTGAATTTATTCGCCGCTGACGATACTCCACTTGGAAATATCGGAACGGCTGACGAAGACCATGATGGACATGAAGATCAGGAACACCAACACAACAAAAAGCAAACCACGGAAGATCGGCATGAGAAAGATCAGCGAAAAGACCACAGTCAGCAGAAACAAGAATACACCCACGACCCGGTAGGCAAACCATTTGCCAAACACATTCGGGGCATATAACAGAAACATGGCGGCGGTCAAGACGATGGAGATGGCAAAGGTCGGGAAGACGCCAAAGAAACGGATGAGGTAGGCAACGAACAGGAAGTAGAAGAGATCGATCATCCCGACGAACAGGTAATGGAATGCGTTAAATTTTACCGTGAATATCTGCGAGAAGATAAAGGTCACAATCAAAAAAAACGCCAGGGACATCGGCGAGTAACCGATCAGGTTCTGGATGGAATCGAGATAACGCTGTTTCGCAAGAAAGGTGATGCCGAGGTCTTGGGTGGTAGAGAAATTTTCCACGTCGAATTCGACTGTCGCGCCATCTTTGGTTAGTTCGGTGTTGTGGGGTAGACCAAAACGATAGATGCCGAATTCATCCACATTGATCACAACTTTGGCAGTGACGCGCTCGATCACATTATTCTGGTAAGCAGACAGGTTGTATTTGAACACGTCCATGCCTTTGGTGGCATAGGTGACGATTACCTCCGCCTCGGAACCGGGGGCAAAGCCGGGAATCAGCGCCTGGGGCGCGTCCATGCTGGGTTGGAGGATCAGGTTTCCCTGCGAAGGGATGCGGATGGTGTAGTCGTACATCAGGTTGGCATTTTCGGGCTTGCTCACCTTGATGAGCAGGTCGCCGGTATATTGCGTCTTGTTGACGATGAGATAGGTTTCGGTGTTGTGCGTTTCAAAGGCGTTGAAGACCAGCAGGTCGAGTTCCTGTTCGCCGTACTCCACCGACGAATCGATATCGATGGATTTTGGCACAAGAGGATAGGTCGCGGTACGGACAACCTCTTCGTATTGTTTCGCATCCTTGTTGAATGCCGATTCTGTATACGAGCGGCGAAGGGTGAATAACGGCGGGATGATGCCGATCTCGCCGCCCCATGAATTTTGGAACTGCACGTAAGCGTTGCCATACGTGCTGGATTTGTGTTCCCCGACGCGGGCGGCAGTGAGCGAAAGGATGAGCGCCCCCGTGACGATCAGCCCACCCAACCACACTATCATGCCAAAGATTCGAGTAGTTGCATTCATGGAGTACTCCCATCCGAATTCCTTCTGGAAATTTCTATAACTACTATACTGCTGTTTCGCCTTTCGCGTCAACTACAATTTATCTTATAGGACTTACGCAAAACCCAAGATTGATCCACTACTCTTCGAGAATTTTCGCTAATCCTTTGAAAATTCGCGGGGATTGGCGTAGAGTAGCGGGCAAAATACTCTTTCTACGTAAGTCCTGTCTTATTTGTTGTTATCACTCTTAAACAAAATTTGCCTCCAGCCCAATGGCTGGAGGCAAAATCATTTGGTCGTTAGCTCCTCGACCAGGTCTCGAACCTGGAACCTAGCGGTTAACAGCCGCTCGCTCTGCCGATTGAGCTATCGAGGAAGGCGTGCGGGATTATACGTGCAAGGATAGGGAGTGTCAAGCCAATGCCTTTGTAGACACACGAAAACATTCAACCGCTAAGTTCGCCAAGAACGCAAAGGTTAATTCTTTTCCACTTCGGCTTTGCTCAGTGCAAGCTTAGCGGCTTTCGCGTCCTTTGCGGTGAGAAAAATCAATACTTCACCGCGCCCAGTTGATCGAGTTTATCAATGCGATGCGTGGCGGTGATCTGGCGAACGGTGCCGGTCAACCCGCGCACCACGAGCGAATCGGTGCTGGCTCGGTCGCCGAAGTAACGCACGCCTTTGAGGAATTCGCCGTCGGTGATGCCTGTCGCGGCGAAGAACACATCTTCCGAGGAGACGAGGTCGTCCATGGTGAGAATTTTTTCAAAATCGTAGCCCGCTTCGCGTCCGCGGCGGAGTTCGTCTTCATCGCGCGCGTAGAGTTTGCCTTGGATCTCGCCGCCCATGGCGCGCAACGCGCACGCGGCAAGCACGCCTTCGGGTGTGCCGCCCACGCCGAACAACACGTCCACGCCGGAGTTGGGCCACGCCGTCATCAACGCCGCGCCCACGTCGCCATCGGGGATTTGGCGGATGCGCGCGCCCGCTTTGCGAATCTCGGCGATCATTTCCTTGTGGCGGTCGCGGTCCAAGATGATCGTGGTCAAATCCTCCACTTCTTTATTCTTCGCCTTCGCGATCGCTTTCAAATTTTCGGTGATGGACTTTTCGATATTGATCTTGCCCTTCGCCTCGGGTCCCACCGCGATCTTGTTCATGTACACAAACGGACCGGGGTCGAACATCGTGCCGCGCGGGGCGATGGCAACCGTCGCCAGCGAATTCGATCTGCCAAATGCCAAAGGGCGAGTCCCGTCGATGGGGTCGACAGCAACATCCACGTCGGGGGCTGAACCGCTCCCCACCGTCTCACCGTTGAACAACATCGGCGCGTTATCCTTCTCCCCTTCGCCGATGACGATGATCCCGTTCATATCCACTGTTTGGAGGACGGTCCGCATCGCGTTGACGGCGGCTTGGTCCGCCGCTTCTTTATCTCCGCGCCCCATGAAGCGTCCCGCCGCCATCGCGGCGGCTTCGGTGACGCGCGCAAGTTCGAGCGCAAGATTTCTGGTGGGTTCGTTTATGTTTGCCATTCGTCCTCCGTTAGAAAATGAAATATAGGATGAGAAAGTAGCCGAGCGGCGCGCCCCAGATCCATGAATCGATGCGGTCGAGGAAGCCGCCATGCCCCGGCAGGATGTGACTCGAATCTTTCATGCCGCTTTGACGCTTGAACATGCTTTCGCCGAGATCGCCAAGCGGGGTGAGCGCGCCGATCACCAGTCCCATCCACGCGCCTTGCAGAGGGGTGATCGAACCGCCGAGGGGTTGTGGTCCCAACGACGAAAACGCGTACGCAAAGAATGCGCCCTCGAGCACGGCGGTGAAAACTCCCGCGGCGTAGCCCTCCCAACTTTTCTTGGGGCTGAGGCGCGGGGTCATCTTATGTTTGCCGTATGCCGCGCCGATGGAATACGCTCCCGTATCCCCCGCCCAGATGATGGGTAACACAACCATGAGCCACCAACCTCCCCCCGGTAAGAGACGGATATCCAACAGGTATGAACCCAGCCACCCGATGTAGACAATGCCGGCAACCGTCACAGTGAAATCCAGCGCGGCTTTATCGCGCCCGCGCTCGAACGAGATCAAATGCGCAATCATCGCAAACATGATCGTGAGAACGAGGATGGGGATCGAATAATCCGCAAAAAAGAAGCGCACTGTGGCTATCAACAGCACGCCTCCGACCGTGACCTTTTCATTGGGTTCGAACTCGACAGCTCGATACATGCGGACGAATTCCCATGCGCAACCGCCGAGAACGATTGCCATGACGACAAAATAAAAAACGCCCCCATAGATGATGGCTGGCAAGCCAACGACCGCCAATAGGATCGCTGTCAAAATCCGACTAGGCATTGGACGCCTCGTATTCGCTGGAGGAAACCTTTCCGTAGCGGCGGTCGCGCGAGGCAAAAGTTTCAAGCGCGCGCAGGTATTCCTCGCGGTCGAAGTCGGGCCAATATTTCGGCGTAACGAACCATTCGGAATAGGCGCCCTGCCAGATAAGGAAGTTGCTCACGCGCAATTCACCGGAGGTGCGGATGATGAGGTCGGGGTCGGGTGTGCCGGCTGTGTACAAATACCGACTCACCAATTCGTCGGTCACCTCTTCGGGAGGCACTCCGTCTTTCATGATGTGTTGGATCGCGTTGATGATTTCATCGCGTCCGCCGTAATTGAACGCCACGCTCAGAACCAGGCGGTCGTTGTTTTTTGTCGCGTCGATCGCCTCTAACACTTTTTCCTGGAGGTTCGGGGAAAGGCGTTCGAGCCGCCCGATATGACGCAACTGCACCCCCTCTTTGCTGAGTTCGGCGAGTTCACGGTCGATCACATCCTCAAGAATGAACATCAAACCTTTGACTTCTTCCGGCGGACGTCCCCAATTCTCGGTGGAGAAGGCATAAATGGTCAGATACTTCACGCCAAATTCCACCGAAGAACGGATAACGCGCCGCAGGTTCTCGGTGCCGGCTTTATGGCCCGCGAGGCGGGGCAACCCGCGTGAAAGCGCCCAGCGTCCGTTGCCGTCCATGATCATGGCGACGTGCCGGGGAATTCTATCGGGAGGGATGGTAAAGGGGGTGTCTGCCATGGAACCGGCTAGACTTCCATGATCTCGGCTTCTTTATTCTTGCCTTGAACGCCGATCTCTTCCACATATTTGTCGGTGAGTTTTTGCAGGTCTTCTTCGCCGCGTTCCAGATCGTCTTCCGAGATCAACTTTTCCTTTTCAAAATCGCGCATATCGTTGTGCGCGTCGCGGCGAATGTTGCGGACGGCAATCCGCGACTCTTCCAGACGGTGATGCACATGTTTAACGAGATCGCGGCGGCGTTCCTCGTTGAGCGGCGGAAGGTTGAGATGGATGACCTTGCCGTCATTGTTGGGGTTTAGCGCCAAGTCCGAAGTTTGAATCGCTTTTTCGATGGCTTTCAACGTAGACGCGTCGAACGGTTTGATGGTGATCGTCCGCGCTTCGGGAACGCTGATCGAAGCCAGTTGCATAAGCGGGGTTGGGTTGCCGTAATAATCGATGGGGAGTTTTTCCACCAAGGCTGGGCTGGCGCGCCCCGTGCGCACTCCAGCCAGGTCATCGTGCAGGACCTGAAGAGCGCTCTTCATTCGATGTTCGGCATCGGCTAGGATATCTTTGATCACTTCAGTCTCCTGAATTGTGAAATTTATTCAATGACAAGGATACACCAAAACAATAAAAACCGCTATATGAAGCGTGATCCTTGAGCTATTTTGAAACAACGCGAGAGTGAAATCGAAACTGCGAGGAACGCCGTCAAACCAAATCCTCAGTCGCCAACGACCGTGCCCACCGACTCGCCTTTGAGCGCGCCGATCAGGGCATGGTTGTCCCACAAATTGACAACCAGGATCGGTAACTTATTTTCCATACACAAGGTGATGGCGGTGCTGTCCATCACCTCCAGCCTACGGTTGATGACCTCGATATAACCAAGTTTATCGAATTTCTTCGCATCGGGATTTTTCTTCGGGTCCGAATCGTAGACGCCGTCCACCTTGGTAGCCTTGATCACGACATTCGCATCGATCTCGTTGGCGCGCAACGCCGCGGCAGTGTCTGTGGAAAAGAACGGATTCCCCGTTCCCGCGCCGAAGATGACCACCCGCCTCTTCTCCAAGTGGCGGATGGCTCGGCGGCGGATATAGGGTTCGGCGATTGCGCGCATCTCAATCGCGGACATGACGCGCGTATACACGCCTCCGCGCTCCAGGGCGTCCATCAACGCCATGGCGTTCATCACTGTGGCGAGCATGCCCATGTAATCGGCGGTGGCGCGATCCATGCCTCGTTCCAGCCCCTGCTTGCCGCGCCACAGGTTGCCTGCGCCGATGACGATCGCCACTTCCACGCCCATCTCATGCACTTCCTTGATACGCACGGCAATGGCTTCCGCCTCATCCACATCGATCCCAAAACCAGACTTGCCGCCAAGCGCCTCCCCACTCAATTTGAGCAGGACCCGTTTATATTTGATATCGTTCATGTTTCTCCTTGTGGAACTGCTAAGATAGTATTTCTTAACTTCTTTTTTGACACGGACGCCACGGATTTCACTGATTTCCACGGAAAAAATCTTTAGGGGTCTCCCATAATTAACGGGAAAGAGCTTCACCACGAAGGGCACAAAGTACACAAAGGCAAAAAAAGAGCCTAGATTCCTTGCGTTTTCCTTTGTGACCGTCGTGTCCTTTGTGTTTGAAAAAAAGGTTTCCCGTTAAAAACGGTAGAGCCATCTTTAGAAAACCATCTTTTTTTCCGCGTAGTCCGTGTTCAAAAAGAATAAGTTCAGACTTAAGAAGCACTCTCTAAGAACGCTACAATTTAATTCTTTCTTCGCGGTTTTCGCGCTCTTGGCGGTAAATATTGAAGCCTCTTCGCCCTCAAACTTGGGGGCGAGGTAGAGGCTCAAAAAAATGACCAACCGTCTGGTTGGTCATTTTACTTTAATTGTTCAAACTCTCGCCCAACTCCCAGCGCTGAAAGCGTCGCACAACCACATTTTCGCCGATGGCGGCAACCGTTTGAAGGATCAACTTTTCCACAGTGATCGATTCATCGCGGATGTACGCCTGTCGTGAAAGGACAACTTCATCCTTGAATTTCTCGAGCCGTCCCTGCACGATCTTTTCATGGATGTTCTCCGGCTTGCCCTCTTCCTTTGCGCGCGCGCGCGCGATCTCCGCCTCGTGATCGAACACTTCAGCAGGAATATCTTCCACTTTCAGGTAACGCGGCGCAGATGCGGCGATCTGCAACGCGAGTTCATGCGCCAGTTCGCGGAATTTATCCGAACGCGCCACAAAATCGGATTCGCAGTTCACTTCCACCATCACGCCCACGCGCCCGCCGCCGTGCGAGTATAACTCGACTACGCCTTGCGAAGCCTCGCGATCGGCGCGTTTGGCGGCGGTTGCCATGCCTTTTTCACGCAGCCAGTCCACCGCTTTTTGAAAGTCTCCGCCCGCTTCTTCAAGCGCCTTGCGGCAATCCATCATGCCGGCGCTGGTAGCGGCGCGCAATTCTTTGATCATTTCAATTGTAATTTCCATCCGTTAATTCCTTGTATGGCAGGGTCCGCTTATTCAGCGCTTTCTGCTTTTTCTTCGGCTTTTGCTTCCGCCGTTACTTCAGCCGCAGGGACTTCTTCTGTGGCAGGCTTGCGCGAAGCGCTCATCTTGGCGAGAGTTGCCTCTCCGAGAAGGGCGTTATCTTCCAACTCCACATCGGTCTCCACAACCTTGGGCGCGCGGCGGGCAGGCTTATCCGATTTCGCCTTGGTGTCCTCGGCCGGCATATCCTCCGCCGAATCGTCCTTGCGCATACCTTTGCCTTCCAACACCGCATCAGCCACTTTTGCCACAAGCAATTTAATGGCGCGGATCGCGTCATCGTTCGAGGGGATCACATAATCCACGTTCTGCGGGTTGCAGTTCGTATCCACCATCGCAACGATGGGAATCCCCAGCAAATTCGCTTCGCGCACCGCCGAATCCTCGCGCCCCACATCGACGATAAAGAGCAGATCGGGGCGGCGCTTCATGTTGCGAATGCCAGAGAAGCGGGTGGTCAAACGGACGATCTCGCGTTCGATCAGCAATCCTTCTTTTTTAGTCAGGCGGTTGATATCTCCGCTATCGCGCATTTTTTCGAGCCGTTCAAATTCCTGAATGCGGTCGTGCATCGTCGACCAGTTCGTCAGAACGCCGCCCATCCAGCGTTCGGTCACATAGGGCATACCGCACCGCGCGGCTTCAACCGCCACGGTTTCCTGCGCCTGCCGCTTCGTGCCGACAAACAACACTGTGCCGCCATTGGCGACCGTATCACGGATCACATTGAACGCCTGGCTCAACAACTTGGAAGTCTGTTGCAGGTCGATAATATGAATGCCGTTGCGCTCCGTAAAAATATACGGCTTCATGCGCGGGTCCCACTTGTTCGTGCGATGCCCAAAGTGGACGCCGCTCTCAAGCAGAGACTTCATAGGGATAACTGCCATTTTTCTCCTTACATTCCACAGCCCAACGCGGGGCGCCTTTCGCCAGCGTGCCGTGGATGAGTTTAGCGGGAATGATGACCCGCTCAGGGACGCTTAATGCCCGTCCCAGGCAAGATGTTGCTCCCAAATCTTTCGGGAGCGGCGGGATTATAACACAGGATTCGGACAGCCCATCGCTTCGTTTCCGACGGGGATTCTGCTTCTCACCCTCTGCCACCTCACCCTTTTAAATGCGCATTCGGAGTTCCCCAGCCTCCGAATGCGCATTTCCACAATGTTCGATTATGCCGTCAATTGACCAGGTCTTGATTTAAGGCATCCCATATTTTTCTAGCGCGATTTCTAAGTTTTTCGTTCTCGTCCACTTTCTTGGTCGCATACATAACCGTAGTATGATCCCGCCCGCCGAGAATTTCACCGACTTGAGGCAAAGAGATTTCGATGTACTGCCGCAAAATATACATTGCCAATTGACGCGGGATCGCTATTTTTGCCGAACGTTTCTGCCCAAGCAAATCGTCCACGTTCACGCCTTCCATCTCAGCCACGACCTCAAGAATTTTGCTCGGAGGGATGTTTTTCTTTTGAGGCATCAAATCAGCCAATGCCATTTCGACAAGGCTTGGAGTCAATGCGGCGCCGCTCAGATCGGCATACGCAATAATCCGGTTCAACGCGCCTTCCAACTCGCGGATGTTCGATTGCACCCGCCGCGCAATACTTTCCAGAATATCATCAGACACCTGTCGCCCAGTCCGCTCTGCCTTCGAACGCAGGATCGCGAGACGGGTCTCCAGATCGGGAGGCTGGATATCCGCCGTGAGTCCCCACTCAAATCGGGAACGGAGGCGTTCCTCCAGCGTAACGAGCGACTTCGGCGGGCGATCCGACGAAACGATGATCTGCTTATCCTGCCCATGCAGGGTGTTGAACGTGTGGAAAAATTCTTCCTGTGTCGATTCTTTACCGGCAATAAACTGAATATCGTCGATCAACAGCACATCAATTGAGCGATATTTCTCCCGGAACGCCTGCGTGGTGTGCGTGCGGATGGCGGTAATCATGTCGTTCGTGAACTCTTCAGAAGAAACATACAGCACGCTCAACCCGCGCGAGTGACAAGCGTTGCCAATGGCGTGAAGCAGGTGTGTCTTGCCAAGCCCCACGCCGCCGTAAAGGAACAAGGGGTTGTAGGCGCGGGCTGGTTTCTCTGCCACTGCCAGGCAAGCCGCATGGGCGAGGCGGTTGCCGGAGCCAACCACGAAATTTTCGAAGACATAACGAGGATTGAGCGTTGTGTTGCGGAGATTTTGTTCGATGACAGGGAGCGCCTCCGGCTGGGAAACGCGCGATTCCTCCGCTTCGGTCTCTTTGTCATTGCCATTTACGATAAAACTAACCGACACACTGCCATTCAAGATACTGACAAGCAGGCGATTCACCGTGCTGGCGAGACGATTCTCGAGCCAATCGCGGGCGTATGCATTTCGGACACCGATGGTAAGCCTTCCGTTATGGTAGGAAACAGGCTTGGTATCGCGCACCCAGGTGTCGAACGATGCGCGGGGCATTTCCATCTGTAGTTGTCCGAGCACGGACTGCCATGCTTGTTCTGCGTTCATTGATTGCTCCTCAGCGCGGTGATTGCCAATGTGAAATCTATCCGCTTCATCAGCGGCTATTATTGAAGATATTTTGTTGTAATTCAGAGATCGAAAGGGATTACAAGATGCGCTTCGTTCGTCACATCAAAATCTCAGCGTGGTCACATTCTAGCATAACTATTCAAAAGTACAACACGAAAAGCCTACGGTTTATTTAAAACATTCGTTTTTTTAAGGTCGCTCAATGTTAAAGAGTTCCAGCGTAAATCAACAAAGGGTCGATCTTTTATAGAACGAACGTTTCAGCCATGCGCGCACTACAGAGTTATCCACACCCCCATATATGGGGTCGGGTTGGCTGTTTTACCCATGATGTTGCTGATATGCTGGTGGTTGTTAAAGAACGCATGTTGAATACATTTTCACATGCGCCGAACGAGACGCAAGATTTTGAGATTCAACGTTAAAGATTCAGCGATTTGCCCGATTCAACCGCGCGGATGGCGCGGCACCCATGCTAATATCGTTGTTCCATCATTCAAATGCGATGATATTTCAACATCACCGCCCACCGATTGCACGCGCGTCTGCATGTTGGCAAGCCCATGACCGATACTGATGTTGACATGCTCCATATCGAAGCCAATTCCATCGTCGCGCAACTCCATCAGCACGCGATCTTTCGTTCTCCAGAGCGAGATATGAACGTTTTTTGCTTTTGCATGCTTCGCCGCATTCGCTAAAGCCTCCTGACAGAGATGAAATAAGGCAAGAGAATGCGATTCGGACAGGTTTTTCAAACCTTTTTCAGTATAAGTAAGTTGAACCTCGGTGAATGTATGAGCTTTGAACTCGGCAATCAGCCGTTGAATACCGCCTATCAACCCATCGTCGCCCATTTGCCTCGGTTTAAGATCCAAAATATACGCCCTCAAATCGCGGATCACTTGATTCAAGCCGTCTATCGCACCTTGAACGCGCGCTTTTGCGTCTGTTGAGTCTTCATTTAACGAGAGTAGCACGTTTTCAAGCGATAATCCCAGCCCATAAATGGATTGAATGACCCCATCATGCAGGTCCATACCGATGCGATCGCGCTCTTCCAGCACCGCCAGGCGCCGCGCATCGGTATGCAGACGCGCATTTTCTATCGCCAAGCCAGCCCACGCGCCAACCGCCGCCATCATCTCAACGATCCGATTGTCGATAGCGTCTTTGGCTTGAGTGGCAACGCTCATCACGCCCATCAAATTCTCACCGGCAAGCAGGGGAATACAGATCATCTGATGGAATCCTGCCCGCACGACGGCTTCACGCACAAAAAGAACATCATCTTCAAGGCGCGCGCTAATCATTGGCTTACGGGTTTGGGCAACCATGCCGATATACCCCTCCCCCATTCGGAATTGATTCCGCATCCAAAACGCCTCCGCGGCTTGCCCGCGATGCAAAACCATGCGCAGAGTAACCTGATCCTCCGTCAAAAGAAAAATCTCGCCCGCTTCCACCTTCATATAGTTCATCACAAGCGCGAGGGTCTGATTCAAAATCTCATCCAGTTCCAAACTCGAGGTCAGGGTTGAGGCGATACCGTTCAGCAGAGACATATCCACGTTGCGGCGGGTCAACGCCAGGTCGCGCTCCCGCATCTGCTCCATGATGCGGACGTTTTGGATCGCCGCCGCCGCATAGGTAGCCAGCATTTGGATGATTTTCTCGTCATCTGAGGTGAACTCCGAAGCATTCACCTTCTCTGTCAGATAAAGTTGACCCAACTGAACGTCGCCGGCGCGTATCGGAACGCCCAAAAACGAGACCATGTGCGGATGATTCACAGGGAAACCCACCGAACGCGGATGCTCTTGAATAACCGGAACGCGCAACGGCTCTTCCCGATTCATCAATTCACCCACCAACCCCTTCCCACGCGGCTGATGCGGAATCAGCGCAACCTGCTCTTCGGTCATTCCCACAGAAACAAACTGGACAAGTTCGCCATCGTCGTTCAGCACGCCCAACGCGGCATAACGCGCGCCTGCCTGCTCGCAAGCAACTGCCGCGATCCGTTCCAACAAATGCTCAAGAGAATTATCCTTCACCAACTCAAGGCTGGCTTGATGCAGGGCGATCAGCCTTTCCTGTAATTGTTCGCGGGTAAGTAACATGTTCGGATTATCTCATAAAACATGATAGATTTTGCGAGCCAACCAGACTACAATATCCAAACTCGCCCATGACGACTTCACGCATCCCCGGCTTTTACAACTTGACTCTCGAAGAGCGCCGCGCCAAACTAGCGGATGCTTCGCCTCTTTCGCCGGGCGAGCTGATTCGGCTTACCAGCCCCCTCGCCCCCGAAATCGCCTCGCACATGGTCGAAAACGCGCTTGGGACCTTCTCCCTGCCCCTCGGCATCGCGCTCAACTTCATGGTCAATGGACGCGATGTGCTTGTGCCTATGGTAATAGAAGAGCCATCGGTGATTGCGGGCGCGTCGTTCATGGCAAAACTTGCCCGCGCGAATGGCGGATTCACCGCCACAAGCACAGAGCCGCTGATGATCGGTCAGTTGCAGGTGTTGGATGTCGAAGAGTTGAGCCAAGCCGCCGAGCGGGTATTGGCGAAAAAAGCCGAACTGTTGACGTATGTTGACGCCGCCGAGTCAAGCCTAAAGTCCAGAGGCGGAGGCGCGAGGGATTTGGAAGTCCGCATCATCGAAGAATCGCCCATCGGGAAATTTCTCGTCATCCATTTGATCTACGACGTGCGCGATGCGATGGGCGCGAACGCGGTCAACACGGCGTGCGAGCGACTCGCGCCAAAAATCGAAGAGATCACAGGCGGGCGCGCGCATTTGAAGATCCTCTCGAACCTCACCGATAAACGCATGGCAAAAGCGACGTGTGTGATTCCCGTCAATGAGTTAGAGATCGTAGCGCAAGATGGTATCTTGCGCTACAGCGGCGAAGAAGTTCGAGATGGCATCATCGCCGCGTACGCCTTCGCCGCCGCAGACCCATATCGCGCCGCGACTCACAACAAAGGAATCATGAACGGGGTTGATCCTGTCGTGATCGCCACTGGCAACGACTGGCGCGCCATCGAAGCGGGCGCGCACGCTTACGCGGCTCGTTCAGGCAAGTACACTTCATTATCTGCTTGGTCGAAAGATAAAGATGGAAATTTAGTTGGCGAACTCGAAATGCCGCTGGCGGTGGGAATCGTCGGCGGGGCGACCAAGGTCCACCCTGCCGCGCAAGCCGCGATCAAGTTGATGAACGTGAAATCCGCTGGCGAGTTGGCGGAAATTATTGTTTCCGTCGGTCTCGCTCAAAATATGGCGGCATTGCGCGCCCTCGCCACGGAGGGCATCCAGCGCGGACACATGTCACTGCACGCGAGGCAGGTTGCCATCGCGGCGGGCGCGAACGGAGAATTGATCGAGCGAGTTGCGAGTCAAATGGCGGCAGACGGAATTGTGAGAATTGAGCGCGCGAAAGAGATATTGAAGACAATGGAAAGTGGAAAGTAAATGGTAGAAAGAGGAAAGCGCCGCCCTGAGTATGGCGAAGGGAAGGAAGATGAAAGCGCGTTCTGGCGCATCAAGCGTCCTTTTGTGGGCGCGCTGATCGGCATTTTTCTTTTTTTGGTTATCCTTTTGCCGCTCAAATTTTTGGATTACAACTCGACTCTCCTTTACAAGTTGGCGTTGAACCTCGAGTTGTTCGGCAGGTTGACCATTCTCATGCTGGGAACGGCATCGAGAATCAATCTGCCTGCGAGCGCGATCAATCTTGTCAGCATTGTCGTCTCATCTATCCCTGCAGGGATTGCGGGCTGGCAGATCGTCTCACTCAACCCATCAACGAGGATGAAGGGATTTATTTTTCTCGCAGGCTATGTCGTCTTCATTTACGCGTTTGGAGCATTGCTGGCATTTGCAGGAATCTAATATGAACGACTCTACTCTCTGGCAAATTCGCCACTTCGTCTACCAACACCTCGCGGACACAACTCGTGCGCCCAGCGTGGACGAAACCGCGCGCCGCTTCAACATCTCCGCCGAAGAAGCGACCGACTACTACAAGGAGCTCCACAACCGCCACGCCCTCTTCCTTGATGTGGAGTCCATGACCATCCGCATGGCAAACCCGTTCTCAGGGATTCCTACGGATTTCAAAGTCCACGCGAAAGGCAAGACCTACTTCGCCAACTGCGCCTGGGACATGCTCGGCATCCCCGCCGCGCTTCACACGGACGCGGTCATTGAAGCCGTTTGCACAGAAAGCGATGAGGAGGTCAAGATCGAAATACATGATGGCAATTTACGATTTTCGATTGACGATTTACGAGTCCACTTTCCACTTTCTTTCTCCCACTGGTACGACGATCTCGTTTTCACCTGAGCGACGATGCTTCTCTTCCAGTCGGAAGAATGGATTGACAAGTGGTGCAAGGGAAACAATCTCGCACGTGGAGAAGTTCTAACTCTTCAGCAAGTCTGGGAACTGTCCAAACTCTGGTATCACAATCGCTTGTCGTTGGAGTATCATGGGCGAAGTATGGAACAGGTTGCAGAGATCTTTAGACAGGCAGGTTTGAGGTCGCAGTTTTGGTATACGTAAAATCGGCGGGATAAATCCCTCCCTCAGTACAAGAAAGTCGGCTAAAAGCCGACTCGCTCCTCAGCCTGCAAGGCTTCCACGCACTGAGGCAGGACTTTAGTCCGCACCGCACCCCGCAGGCTTGACGTCAAAGTCTTGGGATGTAGATAAATAACAAGCATAGAATGGATACTACAAGTCGCCGTCTCCTTATAATTGCATCAATTATTACATTGTTCTATATTGGCGCAAACACATATTTGGTTTACAGCAAATTCGTAAAAGATAATAGGCTATCAAGCCTTGATATAACAACTTTTCTAATTGAGTCAGGTGATTTACCTTCTGGATATTCTCCAGGAAAAATTAAAACACTTAAACCTGATGATTTTTCGAAATTTTCACAAGGAAAAGAGCAGGAAATCCTAGCCCCTGATGGCAGCATAGCAGGAAGAGCAAGAGTCTATTTGTTTTCACTCAAAGATGAACAAGAGGAAATGTATAACTTACTGAGTTTAATGGAAACACCCGAAGGCATGATTTCACTCAATGTTGACAATATTGGAGAAAAGCGCCTCGCCGCTATTGATCCATTTGGTCTGATTGTTTTCACAAGATGTACCGCAATTGGTTATATACAGGTAGGATTATATGAATTAAGAAAAGGATATGACACTAAAATGCTAATTGTTCATGCTAAGAGATTAGACGATAAACTAAAATCAATTGCATGTGAGCGACCATAATTGTTATATAAAGGTCAACAAATGACAACCCCTCACCCTCACTCCCCCACCCTCCTCAAACCAGCCAAACCCGTTGGCATCATCGGCTACGGCGCATACGTGCCGCGTTACCGTCTGCCCGCGAAAGAAGTCGCGCGCGTATGGACGGGCGGCAAAGGCGGACTGCCCATCAAAGAGAAAGCCGTCCCTGGGCTGGATGAAGACGTCATCACCATGTCCATTGAAGCGGCGCGCAATGCCATGAAACGCGCCCAAATTGACCCGACCGAATTGCGGGCGGTGTGGGTTGGGAGTGAGTCGCACCCGTATGCGGTGAAACCAACCTCCACCTTGGTCGCTGAAGCGATTGGCGCTGTCCCGAACACGCAAGCCGCCGATTGGGAATTCGCCTGCAAAGCGGGCACCGAAGCGCTCGTCGCCGCAATGGGCTTGGTCGGCTCGGGCATGGGCAAGTACGCGATGGCGATCGGCATGGACACCGCGCAAGGCAAGCCAGGCGACGCGCTCGAATACACCGCGGGCGCGGGCGGCGGCGCGTACATTCTCGGTCCTGCCGAAGAATCGCTGGCGGTCATCAATGCCTCGTATTCGTACGTCACCGATACGCCCGATTTCTGGCGGCGCTCCGACGCGAAGTATCCCGAACACGGCATGCGCTTCACGGGCGAACCCGCCTACTTCAAACACGTCAGCGAAGCCGCCACGCATCTGATGGAAGCCAGCGGCACGATCGCCAAAGATTACAAGTGGGCGGTCTTCCACCAGCCCAATACAAAATTCCCGCAACGCGTCGCATCGGGTCTCGGCTTCTCGATGGATCAGATCGAACCTGGGCTCCTCGTCCCTGTGATCGGGAATACGTACGCGGGCGCGGCGATGATCGGACTCACTGCGACTCTCGACATCGCCCAGCCTGGCGATCGGATTCTCGTCGTCTCTTTCGGAAGTGGAGCTGGTTCAGACGCCTTCGACATCACCGTCACTGACGCCGCTCCGCTCCGCGCCAGCCTCGCCACGAAGACTCAAGAGTACGTGAAGCGAAGAACAGAAATTGATTACGCGACGTATGTGAGATTCAGAGGCAAACTCGCAATGAAGTAAACAAGTACACACGTAGACAGGTACACAAGGGCTCGTGCAACGTGCTTCCCTGTGTACCTGCTTAGGGTTCGTAAAAATATAAATTCCCTGTTGGGGATGCAGTTGCACTGCATCCCGCTCGCAGTGCAACTGCGCGCGAACAAAAACACGGGAAGTTATTAATTTACAGACCCTTACTTGTCTACGTATCTACCTTCCAACGGAGCACACACATGACGGACACAACCTCCACAGGCGTCAGACAAATACAAGTCGGCAAACTCGCCGCCATGCTCATTCTTTTGTTGTTCATCATGGGCTGTACCTTCCTCTCCCCCACACCAACACCGGATATCCGACCCATCGTAGATGCCTTTTTTTCGGGTTACGCATATCTCGATGTCAATGGTAACGGTGTAATCGACTCGGAAGATACGCCCATAGAGAATGCGACTCTGATTGTTACACTTCAGGGCGGATTCGAAACTGGCGGCTTGACCGACAAAACAGGCTATGCATTCATCACCATCCCCGGCGGCGTTGACTATCCCGTGACGTTGCGCATGGAAGCGCCAAAAGACAGCAACTTGCAACTCATCGGACCGTCATCGGTCGCCTATCCGTCTGATGAACCCGCAGAATTTCTTTTTACTTCAAAGTGAGACAACATAACATGACAGATGTCATCATCGCAGGTATCGGACAAACAGAAGTCGGCGAACATTGGGACATTGGTCTACGCGACCTTGCCTTTGCCGCTATTCAATCAGCCGTCAAAGATTCGGGCGGATTGAAACCACAATCGCTTTTCGTCGGCAACATGCTCGCGCCGAATCTTTCGAATCAGGCGCACCTCGGCGTGCTCATCGCGGATTATGCGGGCTTGCTCGGCATCGAAGCCGTGACCATCGAAGCGGCGGGCGCGTCAGGCGGCGCGGCGTTGCGGCAGGGCTATCTCGCCGTCAAAAGCGGATTGGTGGATGTCGCGCTCGTCGTCGGCGTGGAGAAGTTTACAGATAAAGTCGGCTCAGGCGTGGACGCGGCTCTCGCCACCACAGGGGACGCGGATTTCGAGTCGGTGCAGGGGATGACTCCCGCCGCGCAAGCCGCATTGTTGATGAAACGCTACATGCACGAGTACGATGTCCCCAAAGACGGGTTCGCTGGTTTTGCATTGACCGCCCACGCGAACGGAGTCGCAAATAAACACGCGATGTTCCGCAAAGCCATCAAGCCCGAGACTTACGCTAAAGCCGAAATGGTCAGCGATCCGCTCAACATGTTCGACATGGCTCCCAACGCAGACGGCGCGGCGGCGGTTGTGTTGACTCGAAGCGATTTGTTGCCCGATAATGTTTCCGCGAAGCGTCCGCTGGTGAAGATCGCTGGCTCGGCTTCTTCATCGGATACGCTCGCATTGCACGACCGAAAAGATATGCTGTACTTCGACACGGCGCAAATCTCCGCAGGCAAGGCAATGAAACAAGTCGGCGCGGTGCTTGATGATATTGACCTGTTTGAATATCACGATGTATTCAGCATCTACGCCGCGTTGCAACTCGAAGCGGTGGGATTCGCTATCAAAGGTAAGGGATGGAAACTTGCCGCAGACGGTCGCATCTCATTAGTTCCGCCAGCAGTTGAACTGCTGGCGAACAACAAACATATCCCCTGCGCCACAATGGGCGGAATGAAAGCGCGCGGGTTTGCGGGCGGAGCCTCAGGCGTGTATCAGGCTGTAGATGCAGTCACCCAGCTTCGGGGCGAAGGCGAAGCGAATCAAATCCCGAATGCGAAGACGGCGTTGATCCAGTCGCTTGGCGGGCCCGCATCTACGGCGGTGAGTCATATTTTGCAAAGTGTATAGCGCGACATGAATGTCGAGTTGCGTGGTTCAATGTTAAGACCCTATCCGTAATAAACAAAAATGTTATTTGGGCGCTGAAAAACGCTGATTTCGCTGATTCAAGAAAAGATAATCTGCGCCTCTGCGCGATCAGCGTTCAGCTTTATTCGGGTAGAGTTCTACCAATCATAATATCTTCAAAATAGACGACCATTTCATATCCTGTAATGACATTTCCTTCTTCAGAAACTGGGGCGATGGAGTTACTGGTGGAAATTGTCACCTTCTCGCCGGGTGTGAGTTCGATTGGTTGGAAAGATTCGCCAATCATCTTTTGGTCATCGCAAATTCCCGGTACAATGCAAGGGATAAAGAAAAGGAGGGAACTCCAGAAAACTTCATCTGGATCTCCTTCAACTTGATAGACCCTGAGCGCAAGGTCGTATGTTTGACCTTGCCCAGCCATGATCTCAACGGTGGCGGTCGCCTGCGTGGAATACAGTGAAGTATTAACCACGCGCACAGGCACGGGATGATGCGACTGCTCCGAGGCTGCCAACACCTGCTGATTTTGTTCCAACGTGACCACGGCGCGAACATCTAAAATTTGATAACGACCATCGGGGCTGTCGGTCAAAACAAAACTATAGCCTGAAGGCTTGAAGAAATAATTGTTGGACAGGCTTGCCGGCTTGTCAGCTTCTGAAAAGTACGCATCCTTGCATTCGTCCGTTAGGACGACTTGCGCGGTTTTTCCCGATTCGTACTTCCGATGTTCAACGATGGAAGCGCAGAATTTGAGATTTGCAGCGTTTGCTAAAGCGGGATCGCCGTGATAGGTTACGGTGGCGCGTAAAAACGAGCCATTTTCAGGTCTATAATAAAAAGAAGAAAAGGATGCAGAGATGGAAACATTGTTTTTCGAGATGAATACCGCAGGTTGAACAGGCTGGGGCGATGGCGAGGGGACTTGTGTCAAGTTACCTTCAGAGACATTTGCCTGCGTTTCCCCTCCCGCTACCGCGCTTTCCATTTGGTCGGTCAAAGTCAAGCCGTTACCGAGTTGGATTCGTCCCATGATTTGGTAACTGGCAAAGTCGGCTGGAAGTTCTGAAATTGAAAATTTAAATATGCAGAGTCTATCTGCTTCATTGGGCGTTTCGACGCAAGGCGCTTCCTGCTCCAGAAGTTTATTTTTCTGGGAATCAAAAAGGCTAAGTGTTGCGACGCTCCGATAACCTGTCTCAGCCAACGTTCCGATTAAATGACCAACGATGAACAGGGAGTTTGAGTCAAGGCTTGCCTGTTCGATATGAACAGAAATGGTTGGCAGGGGAGTTTCAGTTACCACAAGTGTCGGCGTTGAAGTTGATGTAGAGGTGGGGGTAAAGGTTGGCGGCGCGGCGCTGGCGGTCTGTGTGAACGCCGCTTCCGCAGTTTGGGCAATATAGGTGTTGACCGCGCCGGGAACCGAAGTTGGCAGCGAGGGCGCGCCTGGTTGTATTTGCAAACTGCCGCACGCCAGCGAGATCATTAACAAGAAACCGAGCATGAGTTTTTGATAGCGGTTCATTTCATCTCCATTTCAAAGCAGAGACAGCAACACAAAATGTTGCGTCGATAAACTTTGCAAACGACAACCCGATGAATACAAAGCAGTTTCTGCTAACGACTCTCATTTCCAATCAGCGTAAAACTTTGATAGGATTTGAGAGTTCGACTCTTGAGAAGGAAAACGGGCATAGAAATTTCGGGATGCTGATAACATAAATCAACCCCACAGTTATATCGACAAGGTTTATCCAAATTGTGGCAACAATTGGTGGACTGCAAGCGTATGGCGGGACATGGATGCGTTGGCGCAGGCTTCGAGGGTAAGGTAGAAGCAACTCAATTTCAGAATAGAATCACTCTGTTATTGCAGTCGCTGGGCAGACCCGCGTCTACGGCGGTGAGTCATATTTCGCAAAGTATGTGGAGCGACGTACATGTCGCATGACAGAGGTCAAAATTCACCCTCATCAAAACCAGAGAAAACAAAAACCTGCGGGAGAAGTCCGCAGGTTTGAATCGGGAGATCATTTCGTCACGCGCAGAGCATGGGAGGAATACGCAGAGGGTGGAGGGGTCTTACAATGAGATCATAAACAAAGAAGACAATTTATAGCTGTTCCAGAAATTCGTCTGGGGAATATACAGGCAATGGCGAATCAACGTAGTCTCTGGTGTTTCGAGTAACGACAGCATCCAACCCAGACGAAATCGCCGCTGAAATTTGAACAGCATCTTCATAATCAACGGTACTTGATTGAAGGGCATCCCGGAGTTCGGTTGCGCCGATGGGAGCGACGGAAAAGACTTCCAGTGTTTCCGCTACCAATTTCCGCGCCTCGGATTTTGAAATCCGCTTTTGGGCGATATAGTAAATATTGACCGGCGTTAGCGGGCTGATAAATCCCTCGCATGTACCCTCTTCGCAAGCCTGCCACAGCTTAGCGGAGGCTTTCACATGCGGTTCGCGTTCAAAGAACACATCCATCAGGATGTTCGTGTCAATGAGCACGCGCATCATTATTGATGTTTTTGAGACAGGTGATTGACGTACTCGTCACGCAGTTCCCGGTCGGTAGGAGCCTTGCCCCCTCGCAAGCGAAGCGCGCCTCGGACGCGTTTCAAGGATGACCCCTTACGCGATTTCCGCATGGGACGCATGTCAACTTGAAGGGAGCGAGTTAACGCTTCCATCAATTTCAGTCTCTCGTCAGTTGAGAGTCGGTCAATTTCGGTTAGAAGTTGAGCAAAGGTCACGTTGCACCTCGCCTTTATTGTACATCGAAAACAAAAACCTGCGGGAGAAATCCGCAGGCTTGAATCGAGAGATCATTTCATCACGCGCAGAGTATGGGAGAAATATGCAGAGGGCGGAGGGGTTTTACGAACACGTGTATGAGTAAGGCGTGTCCACGTGTGCCCTGTCTGTTTAAGTTCTATTCCCCTCTCGGCGCGCGCATGGACTCTAACTGGTGACGCAATTCGATCCTGCGTTCATCCGCCGCGTGGCGCACATCGTTGAAGAAGTTCTCGCCGCGCGCGCGGATCATCCCGCGCAGTTCCTCGCCCGATTCGGGCGCCATCAACAGCGCGATGGTCGAACCAACGAGACTACCGACAAAAATTCCGATCAAAAAGCCAAACATGCGTTTCATAATTATCTCCTCATGTTATGTAGGGGCGGACGGCCGTCCGCCCCTACGCATATAAAAATATAGATAAATTTATTATAGGCGAAAAAAGGAATTTGTGGAATAATTGCGGAGTAACACAGCGCGTATCCGCTTTGCGTGAACGCGACGGAAAATTTATCCAAGCCTGTTCACCGCGGCGATTAAGGGGACGACCGCACCAAACGGCTCCTACCTATTCGGAGGATACCATGTCTGCAACACCAATTTCCACCAGCGCGGCAACGACCGCGCGCAAAAAAGTCACCACGCTCACCTATCGCCAGAAAAAGGAACGCGGCGAGATCATCACCATGCTCACCGCCTACGACTATCCCACCGCGCTGGCGATGGACAAGGCGGGAGTCGATTCCATCCTCGTCGGCGATTCGCTCGGCATGGTCGTGCTGGGATACGAAAACACGCTTCCCGTCACCATGGAGGAGATGCTCCATCACTGCCGCGCCGTCTCACGCGGAGCAAAGACCGCCCTGCTCATCGGCGATATGCCGTTCATGTCGTATCAAGTGTCCGTCGAGGAAGCGACGCGCAACGCGGGCAGATTCCTCCAACACGGCGGCATGGACGCGGTCAAACTCGAGGGCGGGCGCGAACGCGCGGAGGCGATCCGCTCCATCGTCAACGCGGGGATTCCCGTCATGGGGCATCTCGGACTCACGCCGCAATCGGTCAACCAGCTTGGCGGATTCCGCGCGCAGGGCAAAACCGCCGTCGCCGCGAAACGACTCGTGGAAGATGCGCTCATTCTCGACGGGGCGGGCTGTTTCTCCATCGTGCTGGAGTCTGTCCCCGCGCGGCTGGCGGAGTTGATCTCGAAGAAGATTTCCATTCCCACCATCGGCATCGGCGCGGGTGTTGGCTGTGACGGGCAAGTGCTGGTCACGCACGACCTGCTCGGTCTGTTCGACCGCTTCACGCCGAAATTCGTCAAGAAGTACGCGAACTTTCACGGCGAGATGCAAAAAGCGTTCGGCGATTTCATCGAAGATGTCGAATCGAAACGCTTCCCCGCGCAGGAACACACCGTGGAGATGGACGACAAAGAGTGGGAATCTTTGCAAAAAGAACTCGGCTAAACCGAGAAATTACGCAATACGCAGTACGGAGTAAAACGTACTGCGTATTGCGTACTACGTAGTTGTCAACCTTGAAGACATCGTAGAAAAAGAAAGGATGGTGCGTGGAAGGAAACACCAGCAGCACATTAACAACCGAAACCTTGAGCCCATCGTGGAAAAGCGAGTACGCTTCGCTACTGATAAAGAAAGCGAAGGGTCTTATGAGCAACGACGCGGAAAGTGCACGACATAGTTTAATCCATCTTCTGCGAAGCGGTCGCACTCCCGAAGAAGCGGCGACGGAATTGGGTTACTGTCTTTCGTGGGCATACAAGTGGCGGGGACGCTTCGAGGAAGCAGGCTGGGAAGGACTGAAAAGTCAATCGCGAGTTCCCCACCATCAACCCCGCCGCACCTCCGAAAAGACGAAACGGAAGATTCTGGAGATTCGCACCGAACTGGAAGAGGCAGCGAAAAAGCCAAACGCCTTGTCGTACATTGGCGCAGGAGCGATTCGCGGTCAGATGGTGGAACGATGCCTGAAGACCATCCCGAGCCTCAGTAGCATTGAGAAAGTCCT